>JGI2924J29684_1078487_pt1 | contig 56528 bp, 47 predicted proteins | sample BenlonsequencITS_FD_29684 | JGI IMG/M metagenome (IMG submission 29684) | reverse complement strand
GGCACCACCAAAGACGTCCACGTAGACGACGACAAAACCCGCCGTTACATCGCCGTGGACGGAGGCATGTCCGACAACATCCGCCCAGCACTCTACGGCTCCGAATACGACGCCCGCGTAGTATCCCGCTTCGCCGAAGGAGACCCAGTAAGCACCCGCATCGTGGGCTCCCACTGCGAATCCGGCGATATCCTGATCAACGATGAAATCTACCCATCTGACATCACCAGCGGCGACTTCCTTGCACTCGCAGCCACCGGCGCATACTGCTACGCCATGAGCTCCCGCTACAACGCCTTCACACGGCCCGCCGTCGTGTCCGTCCGCGCTGGCAGCTCCCGCCTCATGCTGCGCCGCGAAACGCTCGACGACATCCTCTCACTAGAGGCATAACGCTTTTCGACGCCTGACCCCGCCCTTCACCTTCGCCGTGGAGGGCGGTTTTGGGTTTCTGGGTTTCTTTGCGAACTTAAGGTGTCTAGGGGTCTGCAGTCGAGGCTTCAGAGGTTTTATTGCTCGACTTCACGTGTGCTGACTTCGCGTGCTCAACTTCTCATGAGGCGACATCAGTCGAAAAGCCGGTCATTGTCGTATGAAGTCTGCGCACGAGAAGTTGAGCGGAAGAAGTCGGTGTTAAGAAGTCGACCGCGTGAAGTCGCCCTTTAGGAGAATTCTGACTAACTGGAGCCAAAACTTGATCCACTCGAGAGCTGTGCAGTCTCTTTTTCCTTCAATTCTGCCTGCTCGAGCTCGTAGAAGTAGAGGTCTACTTCAGTTGGTTCACCTTGCACACAAGCATGAAGTAGTGGGTAGGTCGAGTTGTTAAATGCGGTGTAGAAGGGGAGTAGTTCGCTAGCAAAGGTTAATTTGGAGTCGCTGTACTGCGGGTTCTCGGGTGGAGTATTCCCGGAGGATTCAAGAAATCTTGACGCATCTTTGATGAGGTATGTTTGGAATTCGTCGGCACCTTCCTCGCCGGAGAGGTAGTAGGAGTTGTCGTAATTTGGAACCCAGATGGCAAATCGTGCGTTTTCGATTGCGTCCAGGAGTTCCTCTACGTTGTATCTCGCACTTGTTGCAGCGGAAGCGACTCGGTTGCCGATGTCTCCGTATGCAGTGAGCGTGGCGTTTCCGAGGGGAACTTGATCAGAGGAATACACCATGGAGCCGATGTCAGAGGCGACTGCGGGCAGATCCTTTTGAAGCTGTTTCACAATTTCTTTGCCCAGTTCGCGGCGGATCTGGAACCACTTTTGCATGCGATCGTCGTCAGAGTGGTTCATGTGAAAAATACACTCACCATCTCAATGGTCATGGTGAAGGCCTGTACTGGCTGCGACAGCATGGAACTCAGTGCAATGGCTGTAAGGCCTGCACCAACAATGATTGAGCGAAGCTCCAAAATGTCCTCCCCGGGTTGATATTAGATTTCATAAATATACTAAAAATCTTGAGAGTTTTTCCGTTGAAAACTAAAAAGCTGGGAAGGTGAATCGAATTTCGGGGCTTTAAAGCAAAAATGAACAGCTTGGTCTATAGTGGCTAGGTACCCTTTTTGTTTTGGACACATGTAGGGTGGCCGAAACAAAGTAATAGGACAACAACGCTCGACCGCGATTATTTTTGGAGAATCATGACCTCAGCATCTGCCCCAAGCTTTAACCCCGGCAAGGGTCCCGGCTCAGCAGTCGGAATTGCCCTTTTAGGATTCGGAACAGTCGGCACTGAGGTGATGCGTCTGATGACCGAGTACGGTGATGAACTTGCGCACCGCATTGGTGGCCCACTGGAGGTTCGTGGCATTGCTGTTTCTGATATCTCAAAGCCACGTGAAGGCGTTGCACCTGAGCTGCTCACTGAGGACGCTTTTGCACTCATCGAGCGCGAGGATGTTGACATCGTCGTTGAGGTTATCGGCGGCATTGAGTACCCACGTGAGGTAGTTCTCGCAGCTCTGAAGGCCGGCAAGTCTGTTGTTACCGCCAATAAGGCTCTTGTTGCAGCTCACTCTGCTGAGCTTGCTGATGCAGCGGAAGCCGCAAACGTTGACCTGTACTTCGAGGCTGCTGTTGCAGGCGCAATTCCAGTGGTTGGCCCACTGCGTCGCTCCCTGGCTGGCGATCAGATCCAGTCTGTGATGGGCATCGTTAACGGCACCACCAACTTCATCTTGGACGCCATGGATTCCACCGGCGCTGACTATGCAGATTCTTTGGCTGAGGCAACTCGTTTGGGTTACGCCGAAGCTGATCCAACTGCAGACGTCGAAGGCCATGACGCCGCATCCAAGGCTGCAATTTTGGCATCCATCGCTTTCCACACCCGTGTTACCGCGGATGATGTGTACTGCGAAGGTATCAGCAACATCAGCGCTGCCGACATTGAGGCAGCACAGCAGGCAGGCCACACCATCAAGTTGTTGGCCATCTGTGAGAAGTTCACCAACAAGGAAGGAAAGTCGGCTATTTCTGCTCGCGTGCACCCGACTCTATTACCTGTGTCCCACCCACTGGCGTCGGTAAACAAGTCCTTTAATGCAATCTTTGTTGAAGCAGAAGCAGCTGGTCGCCTGATGTTCTACGGAAACGGTGCAGGTGGCGCGCCAACCGCGTCTGCTGTGCTTGGCGACGTCGTTGGTGCCGCACGAAACAAGGTGCACGGTGGCCGTGCTCCAGGTGAGTCCACCTACGCTAACCTGCCGATCGCTGATTTCGGTGAGACCACCACTCGTTACCACCTCGACATGGATGTGGAAGATCGCGTGGGGGTTTTGGCTGAATTGGCTAGCCTGTTCTCTGAGCAAGGAATCTCCCTGCGTACAATCCGACAGGAAGAGCGCGATGATGATGCACGTCTGATCGTGGTCACCCACTCTGCGCTGGAATCTGATCTTTCCCGCACCGTTGAACTGCTGAAGGCTAAGCCTGTTGTTAAGGCAATCAACAGTGTGATCCGCCTCGAAAGGGACTAATTTTACTGACATGGCAATTGAACTGAACGTCGGTCGTAAGGTTACCGTCACGGTACCTGGATCTTCTGCAAACCTCGGACCTGGCTTTGACACTTTAGGTTTGGCACTGTCGGTATACGACACTGTCGAAGTGGAAATTATTCCATCTGGCTTGGAAGTGGAAGTTTTTGGCGAAGGCCAAGGCGAAGTCCCTCTTGATGGCTCCCACCTGGTGGTTAAAGCTATTCGTGCTGGCCTGAAGGCAGCTGACGCTGAAGTTCCTGGATTGCGAGTGGTGTGCCACAACAACATTCCGCAGTCTCGTGGTCTTGGCTCCTCTGCTGCAGCGGCGGTTGCTGGTGTTGCTGCAGCTAATGGTTTGGCGGATTTCCCGCTGACTCAAGAGCAGATTGTTCAGTTGTCCTCTGCCTTTGAAGGCCACCCAGATAATGCTGCGGCTTCTGTGCTGGGTGGAGCAGTGGTGTCGTGGACAAATCTGTCTATCGACGGCAAGAGCCAGCCACAGTATGCTGCTGTACCACTTGAGGTGCAGGACAATATTCGTGCGACTGCGCTGGTTCCTAATTTCCACGCATCCACCGAAGCTGTGCGCCGAGTCCTTCCCACTGAAGTCACTCACATCGATGCGCGATTTAACGTGTCCCGCGTTGCAGTGATGATCGTTGCGTTGCAGCAGCGTCCTGATTTGCTGTGGGAGGGTACTCGTGACCGTCTGCACCAGCCTTATCGTGCAGAAGTGTTGCCTATTACCTCTGAGTGGGTAAACCGCCTGCGCAACCGTGGCTACGCGGCATACCTTTCCGGTGCCGGCCCAACCGCCATGGTGCTGTCCACTGAGCCAATTCCAGACAAGGTTTTGGAAGATGCTCGTGAGTCTGGCATTAAGGTGCTTGAGCTTGAGGTTGCGGGACCAGTCAAGGTTGAAGTTAACCAACCTTAGGCCCAACAAGGAAGGCCCCCTTCGAATCAAGAAGGGGGCCTTATTAGTGCAGCAATTATTCGCTGAACACGTGAACCTTACAGGTGCCCGGCGCGTTGAGTGGTTTGAGTTCCAGCTGGATGCGGTTGTTTTCACCGAGGCTTTCTTGGATGAATCCGGCGTGGATGGCGCAGACGAAGGCTGATGGGCGTTTGTCGTTGACCACAAATGGGCAGCTGTGTAGAGCGAGGGAGTTTGCTTCTTCGGTTTCGGTGGGGTCAAAGCCCATTTCGCGGAGGCGGTTAATGAGCGGGGAGAGGGCTTCGTCGAGTTCTTCGGCTTCGGCGTGGTTAATGCCCATGACGTGTGCCCACTGGGTTCCGATGGAAAGTGCTTTGGCGCGGAGGTCGGGGTTGTGCATTGCGTCATCGTCGACATCGCCGAGCATGTTGGCCATGAGTTCGATCAGGGTGATGTATTCTTTGGCGACAGCGCGGTTGTCGGGGACGCGTGTTTGGAAGATGAGGGAGGGGCGTCCGCGACCTTTGGCTGCTGCGGTGACTACTCGGATGGCTTCTTTTGCTACGAGTTCTTCGAGGTGGCCGCGGGCGGTGTTGACGTGAAGGTCGAGTTTTTTGGCGACATCGATCGCGCGGGCACCGTCAGGGAAGGTTTGTAGGGCATCTAAAACTTCGCGCTGCTTTGGGCTGAGTTTGTAGGACTCGGCAAAAAGATCGGAGGCTGCGGTAGGGGCGGTTTGTGTGGTCACGTCGGGCTCGCTCTGGTGGGGTTCTCCTCGTATCGGTGCTTAGCAGATGTTATGGAGAAAAGTGTATTAATTGATTAATTAAATATAGGGAATCATACCATATTTAATACTGTAAAACCCTAAACAATGTTTTGTTTACCAAGCAACAAGCCCCCTGAGATTAACTAGGGGGCTTGTGAGGAATTTAGGCGCCGTGCCATTTCGAGTCATTGTCGAGCTGATTTTTGACCGAGCGGATCGGTTCCCAGGCGACGTTTTGGCGTGCCGGTTCAGAGGTGGTGTCGCGGGTGCGATAGACCACGTAGGGGCGGGTGACGTATCCAACTGGTGCGGAGAACGCGTGGACTAGGCGGGTGAATGGCCACAGTGCGATGAGGGTGAATCCAGCGACGATGTGGACCTTGAATTCCCAAGGGACATCAGCCATGAGCTCTGGTTGAGCGTTGAAGATGAGCAGTTGGCGCAGCCATGGGGAGATGGTTTCGCGGTAGTCGTAGCCGTGTGCGCCGCCGAAGACCTGGGTGGAGACGGTGGCGATGAAACCGGACAAAATTGCAGCGCCGAGTAGCACATACATCACTTTGTCGGAGCGTGAGGTGGACAGGAAGACGGTTTTGTTGATCACGCGACGGATAATCAAGCCGATGAGTCCAAGGACTGCAGCGATGCCGGCAATGGTGCCTGGGATGGTGGCGATGAGGTGGTAAGCGGCGTCAGAAATTCCTACAGCTTGGGTCCAGCTCTTGGGGATGGCAAGTCCCATGAGGTGGCCGATCACCACGAACACCATGCCCCAGTGGAAGAGTGGGGAGGCGATGCGGAGGAGTTTGGATTCGTAGATTTGGGAGGAGTGGGTGGTCCAACCGAATTGGTCGGCGCGCCAGCGCCAAGAAATGCCGATGATGTAGGCGGCGATACACAGCCAGGGGTAGGCAACCCAGAGGAACGTTTCAAAGTTTGACATAGTGTGTCCTAGTGAATGTCCGGTTGTGAGGTGGGGAACGGTAGAGGCGTGCCGATGCCCACCATTTCTGCTGGTGGACCGCTGCGGATGAGCTCCATGTAGCTGTTGGCGGTTTCTTCATCGATTTCTGGCAATGCCTGGCACAAAGACATGATCAGGTATCTGTAGGGCGAGTCGAGGTTGTCGAGGGCTGCGCGCAACACTTCGATGCCGTCGCGGTGAGCTGATAACACCTGGGTGGCGGCGTCGAAAAGCGAAGAATCAGCAAGCGCTGCGGCCTCAAGCACGACGCAGAGGTGGTCGGGCAATTCGTCGCGCTCGGATTCAAATCCGAGCTGTTGCAGCGTTTGACGGAAGGTGAGGATCGCCGTGCCGCGCTGCCGGGTGTCGCCCACAGCGTAGTAGGTGAGAAACAGTGAGCAGCGTCGGCGCTGGTCAAAGGTCTCAACGTAGGCTTCCTGCATGGCGCGTAGCCCAGCGACGCGTGCCGCGTCAAGGAACTCGACCACGTGCGCCGCGACGGGGAGCGGAAGGACATCAAGCTGCGCCTCGACGGCATTTAGCTTGTCGACGAATCCCTCCTCTGGATAATCCAACAGCAAACTATTCAGCATGAACACCACGCGCCGCTGCTCCTCCGTCATGGAGATGCGAGGCACAAAGTGATCCGGAATTTTGCCAGTATGGGTGCGCATCCGCCTAGTCCTTCCTTGGTGGGAACATCGCAGCGGGGCGTTCGCCAACGTTCCACGAGGTCAGACTCACCTTGCCGCTGGGAGCTCCCGTGCCACAGGCCTCTGGAGCGCCTTCGCCCAAACCGATGTTGAGCTGCTCGGTGGCTCGGGCTGGATCGACATCGCCGAAAGGATCCAGGGAAGAAATTCCGCGCGGGGTCTCAGGGGAGGCGGTGGGGATGACATAGCGATCGTCATACTTGGCAATGGCCAGGATGCGATACATTTCCTGCACCACCTTGCCGGTCATTCCGACAGCCTCTGCGATTTCTTCCTGAGGTTCGCGGCCCAAACTGATATCGCGCATATATGATCGCATGGCGGCTAGGCGTCGGAGGGATTTTTCCACCGGCCTGGTATCACCGGCAGTGAACAATCCAGCCAGGTATTCCAGCGGGATGCGCATGGTGGACAGCGCGGTGAGCAGGATCTTGTGGTCTTCGCCGTCGTTGCCGGACGCGGTCACCTCATCAACGATGGGGCTTAGTGGCGGAATGTACCAAACCATCGGCAAGGTGCGGTATTCAGGGTGAAGCGGGAGGGCAACCTCGTATTTGAAGATGAGATCGTAAATTGGAGAGTTCTGCGCAGCTTCGAGCCAGGAGTGCGGGATGCCGTTGCGTTGGGCGTCGGCGATCACCTGTGGGTCGTGGGGATCTAGGAAGAGGGTCTTTTGGGCTTCGAAAAGATCCTTTTCGTCTGGCGTGGCGGCGACTTCAGCGACACGGTCGGCGTCGTAAAGCAAAACGCCCAAGTAGCGCAAGCGACCCACGCACGTCTCGGAGCACACGGTCGGCTGGCCGACCTCGAGGCGCGGATAGCACAGCGTACACTTTTCGGCCTTGCCCGATTTGTGATTGAAGTAGACCTTTTTGTAGGGGCAGCCGGAAACACACATGCGCCAGCCACGGCATTGATCCTGGTCAACCAGCACGATGCCGTCTTCGGCGCGTTTGTACATAGCACCGGATGGGCAGGAGGACACACAGGTGGGGTTGAGGCAGTGCTCGCAGATGCGGGGCAAATAGAACATGAAGGAATCTTCGATTTCTTTTTGCACCGTGAGGTTCATCTTCTCCAGGACGGGATCCTGATCAAGCGTGGTGGTGGATCCGCCCAGGTTGTCATCCCAGTTGGATGACCACTCAATTTTATCGATGGGACGGCCATCCAACTGACTGACCGGACGCGCAGTGGGCTGTGTTTTCTGACCCGCTGGCGCCGAGAGCAACTTGTCGTACTCATAGGTCCACGGCTCGTAGTAATCATCGATGGTGGGCAGCTTCGGGTTGTGGAAGATGGTCGCCAGCTTCTTCAACCGACCACCGGCCTTCGGCTTCAATTTGCCGGAGTTGGTGCGGACCCAACCGCCTTCCCACTTATCCTGATCCTCCCAGCCGCGGGGATAACCCACGCCCGGACGGGTTTCCACGTTGTTGAACCAAATGTATTCCGTACCTTGACGGTTGGTCCAGGCCTGCTTACACGTGACAGAACACGTGTGGCAGCCAATGCACTTATCCAAGTTCATGATCATTGCGATCTGAGCCATGACCTTCATTAGTACTGCACCTCCTGGGAGCGGCGACGAATTCTGGTGACCTCATCGCGGTTATTTCCGGTTGGGCCGATGTAGTTGAAGCCATAGGTTAAGTGGCCGTAGCCACCGGCAACATGGACCGGCTTAATCATGATTCGAGTAAGAGAGTTGTGAGTTCCGCCGCGCCTGCCAGACTTCTCGTTCAGCGGGGTGCCAGCGGTGCGTTCCTGCGCGTGGTTCATAAACACGGTGCCTTCAGGAATGCGGTGGGAGACAATCGCACGAGCAGAAACAACGCCGTTGCGGTTATAAGCCTCGATCCAATCGTTGTCAGCGATACCGAGTTTCTCTGCATCCTTGTTGGACATCCAGATCACCTGGCCGCCACGAGAAATAGAAAGCACATGCAGATTGTCGTAGTACTGCGAGTGAATCGACCACTTGTTGTGGGTGGTCAGATAACGCACGGTTACTTCTGGTTCGCCGTCGGTGCCTGTGACCGACTGGCCAGGGCCGACCTCACCATTGATGTGGATCTTGTCCAACGGTGGCCTAAAGATTGGCAACTGCTCGCCGTAATCAATAAACCAATCGTGGTCGAGGTAGTAGTGCATGCGACCAGACAGGGTGTGCCACGGCTTGTCGTATTCAATGTTGATGGAAAACGCGGTGTAGCGACGTCCGTCCTTCTTGGAACCAGTCCACTCCGGTGAGGTGATCACCTCGGCGGGACGTTCTTTGACCATGTCCCAATTGATGTGGGTACCTTCGTGGTCTGCAATCAGATCCATCATGTCGGTGCCCACGCGTGCACCCTGATTCTTGAAACCTTCGGCGGCAACCTCACCATTAGACACGCCACTTAAGTGCAGAATCATCTCAATGGCCTTGACTGCGGAATCAAGTCGGGGGCGTTCACCAGCAGACTCCGTGATGGAGGTGCCGTTGATCAGCGCCAGCTCCTCGGTTTGCTTGGTCACGTTAAACGCAGTGCCGTGGGTTCCGGTACCCGCTTTGGCGGTGAGTGGTCCCAAGTGTGTCCACTTTTCATACACCTTGGAGTAATCACGTTCCACCGGGATGATCTTGGCCATCGTCTTGCCAGGGATCAGCCCGACCTCATCAATATCTGGCACGATACCGCCAGGCATATTGAGCTCATCCGGGGAGTCATGGGCAATCGGTGCGGTGATCACATCGGTTTGGGTGCCCAACCAGGTTGCTGCCTGTGAGGAGAATTCTTTGGTGAGATCGTGGAAGACCTCCCAGTCAGTACGCGTCTCCCACGGTGGGTTGATCGCAGCATTGAACGAGTGGATGAAGGGGTGCATATCCGTGGTGGACAAATCATGCTTCTCATACCAGGTGGCTGCCGGCAGCACGATATCCGAGACCAAGGTGGTGGAAGTGTTGCGGAAATCCGTGGTCAGCATCAAATCGAGCTTTCCTTCCGGAGCCTCATCCCTCCACACAATGGAACTTGGACGATCCTCCGGCGCGTTTTCTTCAGCAGATGCATCAGAATCCACACCCAACATATGGCGCAAGAAAAACTCCGTGCCCTTAGCTGAAGAGCCCATTAGGTTTGTGCGCCAGTTAAGCAGAATGCGTGGCCAGTTTTCCGGTGCATCCGGATCCTCGCAGGCGAACTGCAAGTCACCATCGGTGAGCTGCTGAACAATATGGTCAGAAACAGACACGCCCTTTTCTTCCGCCTCCTGGCTCAAGATGAGGGGATTGCGGTTGAATTGCGGGAATGACGGCATCCATCCACGTTTCATGGATTCCACCAAGGTATCCGCCGTCATTTTGTCACCCACGGTGCCACGATTAGCCAGTGGGGAAGCCAGACGATTAGCACGAGTGTTGTCATACCTCCACTGATCCGTGGTGAGGTAGTAGAAACCAGTGGTGATCATCTGACGTGGTGGACGCTGCCAGTCTGTAGCAAAGGCATACTGTGCCCAACCATTCATTGGACGGAGTTTCTCCTGACCAACGTAGTGAGCCCAACCGCCACCGTTAACACCTTGGGTGCCACACATAGAGGTCAGCGCCAAGAATGTGCGATAAATAGAATCCGCATGGAAGTAGTGGTTCACACCAGCACCCATGATGATCTGGGAACGGCCCTTGGAATCATCAGCATTCTGAGCAAATTCCCGACCCAAACGAATCGCCTGATTAGCAGGAACACCCGTGAGCTCTTCCTGCCACGCAGGAGTACCCATGACTGGATCCTGGAAATCCTTAGGCCACTCACCAGGAAGGTTGAGCTCTTCGCGGTTCACACCGTAGTGTGCGAGCAACACATCAAAGACAGTGGTGTACTTTCGGCCATTCAACGTGATGGTGGGAACGCCCCGGCTGATGGTGCCAGCACCAATGGGGCCTTCTTGGGTGGCAGTTGCTGGGAGATCGAAGCGGGGGAAGAGGACTTCCGCAGTTTCGGTGTCAGTCTGTACATCTGCAATAGTCATCACTGGATCTACGCCGTCTAAGCGCAGATTCCACTTACCCATGCCTTCTTCACCCCAACGGTCCGCGACAGTGCCACCGGGATCTACAACTGAGCCATCTTTTTGCAGCACAAGGAGACGGTGGGTGGCATTTGGAGTGGCGGCAAGCGCTGGGGAGATATCAGCTGCGCGGTCTGCAGTGAGGAATTTACCTGGGGTGTAGGTGCCATCGCCGTGCTCATCTAATTCCACGAGGAAAGGAGAGTCCGTGTATTTGCGCATGTAGTCCATGAAGTACGGCGTCTTCTTGTCAACATGGAATTCCTTCAAGATCACATGGCCCATGGCAAAGGCGAGTGCGCCGTCAGTACCAGGGTGGATGCGTGCCCATTCATCAGCAAATTTGGTGGAGTCAGCGAAATCCGGGGAAACCACAACAACCTTGGTGCCCTTGTAGCGGGCTTCCACCATGAAGTGGGAGTCAGGCGTGCGGGTCACCGGAATGTTGGAACCCCACATCATGAGGTAGCTGGAGTTGTACCAGTCGCCAGATTCCGGAACGTCAGTTTGATCGCCGAAAGTTTGTGGTGATGCTGGTGGGAGGTCGGCGTACCAATCGTAGAAGGACAGCGCCACTCCGCCGATCATCTGCAAGAAGCGAGTACCAGCACCGTAAGACACCTGCGACATTGCGGGAATAACGGTGAATCCATGAATGCGGTCGGGGCCGTATTGGCGGATGGTGTACACATGGGCTGCCGCAGCAATCTCCATGGCTTCCTCATACTGAACGCGGATGAGGCCACCTTTGCCCCGCTGGGATACATATGCTTTGCGCTTTTCTGGGGTTTCTACAATGTCGCGCCACGCCAGCACCGGATCGCCCAGGCGTTCCTTGGCTTCGCGGTACATATCAACTAGCACGCCACGGATGTATGGGTAGCGGATGCGGGTTGGGGAGTAGGTGTACCAGGAAAATGATGCACCACGAGGGCAGCCACGTGGTTCATAGTCGGGCATATCCGCACCGGTAGTTGGGTAATCCACTGCCTGGGATTCCCAGGTGATCACACCGTCTTTTACATACACTTTCCACGAGCAGGAGCCCGTGCAGTTCACGCCATGTGTGGAGCGCACGACTTTATCGAAAGCCCATCGGTTGCGATAAAACACATCGGCTTGGCGTCCGCCCTGAAGGAAAATCTGCTGGCCTTCAGAACCGACGGTGCCTTTTCTTAGGAAACTGCCGAGCTTGAAGAGGGGGTTGATCTTTTCAGAAGACTTCCCAGAAGAAGTAGTTGTAGTCATGGATTGGCCTTTCGGTTTATCCCGGGAATGGAGCGTTCGGGCGGGCGTAGTAGATCCAGGTCAAAGCGGTGGCGATGATGAAGAACACCACGCAGCCCCAGAAGAACGCGACAGTTGGAGTGAAGGAGAGCAAGACACCGACAATGAAGGGGCCGAAGGCACCAATGGCACCGGTCCAGCCGATCACGCCACCTGCTTGGCGTTTAGGCAAAATCATGGGCATTTGTTTGAAGGTGCCAGCATTGCCCAGACCGGTGAAGAAGAACAGGGCAAGCATGGACCACAGGAATGGCCAGAAATCATCAGGTGTCTCCGCTCTGCTTAGGAAGATTGCGGCAGCTGCAGTGGCGATAGTCATTCCGATGCCACCGACAAAGGTCCAGATAGCTCCACCGAATCTGTCACACAGTGGACCCCATGCAGCACGCACCAAAGCACCAATCAAAGGTCCAAGAAACGCGAACGTAGCACCGGCGTGAAGCATCTCAGCTGGATAAGTCTCTGCCATCGGGGAAGCGATGCCGAAGTTGTTGTTGATGATCAGACCGAACTGCGCGGCGAAACCGGCGAAGGCACCGAATGTCATCAAGTAGATAATGGACAAAATCCATGTGTTCTTGTTGCCAAAGATATCGATCTGTTGCCGGAAATTTGCGGTGACTGGGACATCTTTAAGAAACAGGAAGGATAAAACGGCCGCGAGAATAGTCCACGGGACCAACACAATCGCAGCATTGTGCACAAACACCGTGGTGCCTTCAATGGTGCGCTGCGGGGTGAGGAAACCAATGCCCAGCAGACCGAAACCCATGACCCATGGGCCCATGAACTGAATTATCGAGACGCCGAGGTTGCCGATACCTGCCTGAATGCCCAGCGCAGTGCCCGATTTTGCCTTGGGGAAGAAGTATCCCGTGGACGGCATATATCCAGAGAACACGCCACCACCAATGCCAGTGAGTGCAGCGAGTGTGAGAAGCCACCAGTAGGGAGTGCTTGAATCTTGGACAGCCAGGAACCACCCAAACATGGGGATCAAAAATAGACCGGAGGAAATTCCGACCAATTTGCGGGTTCCAAGAATCGGTGGAAGGAACATGTAAATCAATCGGATTAATCCGCCGGCCAAACCGGGGATAGATGCGAGCCAATAAAGCTGACCTGCTGAGAGATCAAATCCAATTCGATTGAGTAGGGGAGCGATGGCAGAAACCAAATACCACACGCAGAACCCAATAATCATGGAGAAGGTGGTAATCCACAGGGTTCGCCATGCAATTTTCGAGTCCCAATGTTCAGGATCTTCTGGATCCCACCCTTGCAGAACAACGCCTTTGGTGTTGAGTTGTGTCACGTGATGCCTCTTCATGGTTACGCGGAAAGGCTTTCCGTCAAGCCCGCCCTATGGCTGTGATAAGTACTAAGATAACAGCTCTGACCTGCGCCCGCATGTTTTTCAACGGGGTTTTCCGTATTTAATTAGGCAACATATTTGTGTCGTAATTCACTTTATGCAGGTAAACGAATTTGTGCTTATATCAACATTCGTGATTCGGCAAAATTAATTAAACTGAAAAAGGGGATTAATTACCCCCACTTGAGGAGAAATTGATGCCCGCACAGAACAAAAACCTCCCAGGATCCGTCATCGTTGTGTCTGATCGGATTAAATCGGGAGAAAGAATTGATAAAGCAGGACCCGTAGCAGTAGACCTTCTTCAGGAATCAGGCGTGGAGATTTCCACATTCACCGTCGTGGAGGAGGGCTTTGAACCTGTCCATCAAGAATTGGTTAAGGCGTTGGCGCGCCGGGATCGCGTCATCATCACCATCGGCGGAACGGGCGTGGGGCCTAGAAATCGGACGCCGGAGGCCACAGAACCGCACATCGATACGCTACTGCCGGGTCTGATGACGCAGATTTTGTTCTCTGGACTGTCCAATACCGCGCAGGCGGGGTTATCTCGGGGGCTGGTGGGCTTGAGTGCTCGCGATTCCACGGCCGCGCTCATCGTCAACGCGCCGAGTTCTTCCGGGGGCGTGCGCGACGCGCTCGGGGTGGTCTGCCCGCTTTTCGGTTCCATTTTTGAGCGTCTTTAAAAGATTTTTGCTTATCGACGCCTCCCTCCACTTCAACAATGTTTAGGCGCGCAAAAACCCGACGGCGATAAAGCACGCCGTGGGGTTGGCGAAGGCTTAAAGGTCGAACATTTCCTTGATTGCTGGTGGGAAACCAAACTGGGTGAATGCACCGAAGATCAGTGCTGCAATGCCACCCAGGGCTGCCACGATGGCAAGAATTCCGCCAGCAGAAGAGCCAGTTTCCTTTACGTCATCAGAAGGTGCGCCTGTAGTAATCACGACAGAGCCGTTGTCGTAGCTCACCTGAGCGTCAACTGCGCCATCAACAATAACCTCATCAAATTCACCGGAAATTGATGCAGCATCGATCACGGTGACGTGGTTGGTGCCAACAGGAAGGGCAACGTGCAGAGTTCCTCCCAGGTTTGCGGTTCCATCCACGGTGACAGGCTGGGTGATCTTCAAGGTTGCACCATCGTTGATGGTGAGATCGCCTGCTCCCAGAGCTGACTCAGTTGCAGCAACCAAGGTGCCCGCGGTGATGGTGGTTCCACCGGTGTAGGAGTTGTCACCTGACAGGGTGAGTTCACCGGAACCGTTCTTGGTCAGGGATCCTGCGCCCTCGATGTCGTTTTGCCAGTTGTCTTTGGCGTTGTAGCCACCGTCGATGGCATTCATGGTGACGTCAACGTTGGTATCGAATGCACTGTAGCCAGCCTGGGCAGCGTAGAGGTTGAGACGGCCCCAACCTTCGGCATCATCAAGTACTGGGAAACCGGACTCGAGGCCAGTGGAATGTAGAACCCAACGGCGCTGTTCGTCATCAAGGTACGGAAGGCGGGTTTCCAGCAGAGCCTCAGCTCCCTTTGGCACGCGCATGTCTTGGGTGGTGTCGCCGGACTGCTCGAAGCCGAAGGTGAGGAAGTTGGTGTACTCGGCGAGTTGCTCATCAAAATCGCGAGTGTTGGTGGTGATGTCGCTCTGGTTACTGATCCATGCCTGAGCATCATCGAAGGCTTCAGCCTTCACCGAGTCGAGATTCGGATCATTAAGTGCACCTGCAGTAATCGCGGTGGATAGAACACGGCCGCCAATAACATCAAGCGGAGAGTGCATGCCCAGCTGGATGCGGCTTTCGCCGATTTCCGCTGCAGTCATGAGCAGTTTATCGTATTGCTGTGGGAAAGCGTAAGCCAGGCCGTTGGTTGCCATGCCGCCTGCGGAGGTGTGTCCGGAAGGGAAACCGCCATCGCTGGCAGCTTCGGATTCATCCTTGCGCAGTGGGTTTGCATACTCTGGCATGTCAACGCCCTCGCCCCAGGCTTCTGGTTCGATGGATTCAGTCCAGCGGTAGGGGCGTGGGTATTGGTAGTACGCCTTGGCATTGTTGCTGGTTGCGGCATGCTGACGGATAGCTTCAATTAGATCAACAGTGGATCCGAGTTCTCCACCGGTCTCTGCCCAATTGCCATTCACATTGCCGCCATCGTTGTACTTCACGGTGGTGGCATCAGCTGGAACAACGTCAGGGATGGTGGTGCCCACCTGTGCGGTCTCGCGGTAACTATCTGCGTATGCGCCAAGACCGTCGGTTGCGGTGTAGTTCTGGTTGCGGCGATCAATAACCCAAGCACGTTCTTGCTGAGCATCGGTCGCCTGCTGGGAGATTGCCACAGACTGTGCGATGTTGGAATCCAGCACGGTGGGGTCAACCTTGACGCCGGTGTTCCATTCTTCGCCTGGGGTCCACAGCTCAAGCATTTCCTCCAGTACGCCAACAGCTGCATTACTTGATGGATTCAGATCAGTGGAAACGTTGGTGTCCCATGCATCAACGTAGTAGCCGTAGCTGGCGGTATGTGGGGCGATGGCGGAGGCATCGAGAAGCGCTGGCTCCTGGGCGGACGCTGCGGGAACGGTGATGATCGTTGATGCCAGTGCGGTGCATAGGACGAGGCCAAGTGGCCGGGAAGAGGGGCGCATGATGTCTTTCAAAGTGAAGGGGTCCCACAGTGCCTGTTGAGTTTTTATGAAAAAAGCTGGCGCTGGGGCCACGAACTTAAAGGAGAGGGAGCCTTGAGAAAAGGGCCCGGCGGATTAAGTTAGGCTTCCCACGTGTCCATTAAGTTAACTTTGCAATACTTGTTAATTAACTTGTAAACATAGTTTTGTGGAGCGTGTTATTTCTCTTTAAAAACTTGTTGTACGTTCAGCGCACCTCAAATTAGCTACACCGATGCAGGCCACAGGTATTTCAAGATGTGATCCCAAGTTATTACACCAAGCACCGTTTTCCCATCAGCGGAAAGCACCGCACTGATCTGCTCGTTATGCTCCCGCATGTATTCCAGCGCTTGGTGTAACGTGTCGGTCTCAGCAACGGTGAGGATTGGGCGAGACCACTTCGAAGCCTTCTCGTCTGGCGAGGCACCAAGGGTGTCTCGCACATGAATGACGTGTGGGAAAAGGTGGGAGGGGGCGTCGATAAGCACACGCAAGCTGCCACTGCGCTGAGCTGCGGCTTGCACCTCAGCAACCGTGGCGCTGGCGCTGTGCGTAAATGGAGATGCGGTCAGGGTTTGACCGACCGTGATTTTATCCAGCTTGATAATTCCGCTGATTTGGGCGGCGGATTGCTGATCCAGAGCGCCAGTTTCTCGGGAATGCTCAATGAGGGCATGGAGGGTATCGGTGTCATAGCCACCAGCTGCAGCTCGATCAACGGGAGTTTCACCAACTTTGCGGACCAAATCGTTCGCCATTTTGTTGATCCACTGCAGCAATGGACGAAACAGGTTAATGAAGCCCCGTGCGGGAATCGCGATAGTTCGAAGTGCCGTCTCCGGATGCGCGATTGCCCAGGATTTCGGAGCCATTTCGCCGATGACCAAGTGCAGAAACGTTACGATAAACAGCGACAAAATAAACGCAATGACATCTGCCATAACCAGCGGTATACGCGCCCATTCGAAGAGCGGCATCAAAGCATAATGAACCCACGGCTTCGTGATAGCACCCAACGCGAAAGTCACCATGGTGATTCCCAACTGCGCGCCCGCGAGCATGAGAGTAAGTTCATTGAGGCTTCGCAACGCAGCGCGGGAAGACCGCGAGGTTTCCACAGTCTCCTCTAACCGGTTCCGCCTAGCTGCAAGCAAAGCGAACTCAATGATGACGAAAAACGCAGACAGCGCGATGAGTAGAATAGTGGCGGGTAAAACGACATACCATTCAGTCATGGCTTAGCGATTCTCCTTCGGAGCGGGGTGATTGTCTGGGTGGTCTTCGAGCAGAGCGAGCGCCAGTTTTACAGGCACGTTTCGCTCTACCTCTAAAACAGTGATGCGCAAAATACGCTGCGTAGGGGAGGTGTTGTTCAGGTAATCCTCTGGCTCAAAATCCAGAGGTATTTCTATGACATCCCCAGTCTTTAGAAGGGCATTCGCATGGTCAAAGAGCAGTCCAGAAATCGTCTCGTAATCGCCTTCAGGTAGCTCGTACCCGATGGCGCGCTCAACCTCGTCAAGAGGGGTATCGCCATCAATTAGCCATTTGTCAGGGCTCGTTTCCGTAATATCTTCAGAGCTGAAAACATCGTGCTCATCGTTGATATCGCCGAGGACTTCCTCAGCTAAATCTTCTAATGTCACAATGCCAATGAATCCACCGTATTCATCAATCACGCAAGCAAGCCTGTCTTCACGATTGTGCAGTTCGGTCACCACGTCAGGCAAAGACATAAACTCTGGAACGATCACAGGCTGATGCATGAACTCAGTGACTTTCGCGGAATCTGAAATTTCGGCGCCGTGAATATCGGTTCCAAGAATATCAATCAGATTGATCACCCCAATGGGCACATGGTTGTCATCGATGATGGGGTAACGCGTATGCGCTTTCCTCATGAGGGCCTTAACCTCAGCGATGGTTGTCTCCGGATCAACCACACCCACACGCGAACGCGGAATCATTGCATGACCCACATCATGCGACGGGAAATCCAACAATCGATCAAGCGACAAAGACATCGAATTATTTAAAACGCCACTATCCCTAGATGACGCCACAATATGCGGAAGGTCTTGTGCAGTGGCAGACGAATCAACATCTTCCACCGGCTCTATTCGAAAGAGTCGAAGCAATGCGTTGGATGCAAAATCAAAGAATGTGATCAACCAACCAGCGAGTTTCAAATACCACGTGGTCGAAGGCGCAAGCGCCAGCGCAGACTTCAACGGCGTGGCAAGGGTGTAGTTCTTAGGGAAGAGTTCACCAAAAATCATTTGGACAACCGTGGAGATCGCTAGCGCCAACACAGTGCCCACAGAGATTGACACCGCAGCGGGAACCCCCACCCCTCCTAGCAGAACACCTAACGCGTTACCCACCAGAGGTTCGGCCACAAAACCCACCAAAAGTCCGGTGACGGTGATACCCAATTGCGCACCAGAAAGCATAAAGGATGTGCGCTTAGTGATGCTGAGAGCGCGACGAGCCTTCTTATCTCCAGAGTCAGCGAGAGCTCGCAGCTCATTTCGATCAACGGACATGTAGGCAAATTCCTGAGCCACAAAATATCCGTTGAGGACGATGATCACCCCAATGACCACCAAACCAGCAATTAAAGACAAAACAGCTGTTAACAAGATTCCACCTGCCTCAACACAAATAGATTAGTGTGGACAGGCCAGATAGATCGTGCGGGAGGCTCCATGCGGAGTCTAAACCTCATTCATTCAAGTCGGTGATGCCCCGTGTTCGGGAATATGAAAGAGTGTACAGAAAAAGCAGAGCTCACGTTTCTCATCAGTGGGCTTTAGGGAGCGTTACGTTGCCCAATACCTCCAGTTCAGCCACCGTATCGTAGTCTTTTTCAGTGCCATCGCCACCCACTTCCACAATGTGTCCCGCTTGCTTCAGTAACGCTTTTGCCGGTCGATTTCTAGTCTCGCCCAGGCTGTGAATCACCGCTTCTAGGCTGCCACTTCTCCACAGCGCGCACAACGGTTGTACCCAGCCATCGGCAGCAAGGGTTACGGCCACATCGGCTTTGCCAATCTGTGCCTGAAGTAGGGGCAGCATCGCTGCAGAATAAGGCGCGTCCACGGCAAGAATCGCAGTGAATTCATGGGCGTGCTCAAAAGAATTCAGCCCTGCCTCGATTCCCGCGACCGGCCCGCCAAGCGGAGGTTCCTCGCAGACAGTCGTGATTCCGTCGATGATCGCGGGGGAAACCACCACGACGTCATCTTCTGGATCCAGCTGTGAAAGCAGGATATCCAGCAGCGTGCGACCATCCACCGCCACAGCAGCCTTATCCACCCCACCCATGCGTTTACCCTCGCCACCAGCAAGAATGATGATATTCATTTACATTCTCCCCAGCACAACATCAACCAGACCGTCCTCGGCAATCGACGAAGTCACCAGTGCAATACCGCCACTTCCAGCCAGTGCACCGACCATATGGGATCGATGTGCCTGAGAATTTGCCATTCTTTTCTCCCAATCAATCGCCACCGGTATCGCCAATACGGCGCCCTCCCGCGCCTTCAGCGCCCGGTTCGAGCGCAGCGCCACCACAGGGAGTTCGCTTATCGACGCCAGCCTCTTTCCACCCCCTAATCTCTCAATTACCGGAACAACAAAGAGCCTAAAACTAACCCACGCCGCCACCGGGTTTCCCGGCAGACACACCACTTTTGCGTCGCCCCACTGCCCATGACCTTGCGGTTTACCCGGCTTCATCGCAATGGGGAAGAATTCAAAACCACCAGTCTTAGTTCCCACGGCTTTGACCACATCGAACGCGCCCGCCGAGATCCCACCCACAGTGATGATCACATCCGCAACCTCTGCAGCCTTATCGAGCGTCTCCCTCAATGCAGTCTCAGAATCATCGGAATGGAAATGCTGCGGATCCTTAATCCCCACGCGTTTTAGCTCCGCAACCAGCATCGGCCCATTGGAATTAGGGATACCCCAGGGATTTCCCTGGTTTAGCTCATCACCGGTAGTGATCACCGCAACCCGAGGGCAAGGATGGGCTTTTACAGTGTCATGGCCAACTGAAATCACCGTCGACACAGTACCCGCATCAAATGCCGTCCCCGCAGCAACCGCAATTTCGCCTTCTTTAAGATGCTCACCAGCATGGCGAATATTATTCCTCTCACCTGGTAGCTCATTGATCGTGATTTCTGTAGGAAGCGAGTGATCCACCGGAGCATTGGTGAGCTCCACTGGAACCACGATCATGTCCTTGTTGGTGGATGGGACGGGTCCACCTGTCATCACACGGATGGCTTTTCCATTATTAATGCTCGCCGGCGCAGAACCCGCCGGAGTATCACCGCCCACAAGAAATGTCCACGGCCCGCTGCCATGGATGTCTTCTTTCAAAATGGCGTAACCATCAACAGCAGAATTAGTAAATTTCGGGATAGGAATTGTCGCGACAACATCCTCTGCAAGGTGACTTAACGGATGCGCGCCGAGGATAGGGGTTTTTACTGGCGGAAGCGGTGCGACGCTGTCTATCAAAATGGAAAGATAGTCATCGACGCTGCGTTGCTGTGCCACTTGAAACCCCTTTTTCGACAATAAACACTCAAATATATAGGGTAGTTGCCAAATCAATAGTTCGCGCTGTTTTAAGAGGTTGAGATTCTCAAACGGGTGTTTGTATAGATCACATTGCGATCATGCCTTAGACGCGATTCTGAGAGGGCAAGTTTTTTGAGTTCCGGTTCCAATTTTAAGCTCGACCAAACCACAGTGCCCACGAACTGGAAATTCGACAACTCTGGGCATTTGTGTCTGGTTTCAAGCCGTCGAAACCAGACCACGCTGCCCATGAACCGGGAAAACCTGAGCCGTGGGCAGTGTGGTTTGGTCATGGCGTTCGAATGCTGATTCGGGCCAGACAGGCGTGACAAGATTGGCGAAAAGTCTATGATTTTGGCACACCTGTCCGGTTATCGGGACCAAAAACCAGACACACGTGCCAAAAGCTGTGGAAATTCTCGAATCTTGTCACGCCTGTCTGGTTGGGGCTGGTATGGGCTAGCCACCGATGGCAGACATGGGGCGATCTGGTTGGAGGAAGCCTTCATCGTCGATGCCATGGCCGGGTTTCTTCTCCCACATGGCGCCTGCCCACAGTTGCGCGAGCTCATCGTCGGAGGCGCCGTCGCGAAGCGCGTCACGTAGGGGAGTTTCAGTGCGGGAGAAAAGGCAGTTTCGGATGGTGCCGTCGGTGGTGAGGCGGGAGCGATCGCAATCTCCGCAAAATGGGTGCGTCACCGAGGCGATGATGCCGATTTGTCCAGTGATATCAGGGTTGGATTTATCTACCACATTCCACAGCGCAGCAGGTGCAGCTCCTCGGGGTTCCTTGGCGGGGGATAAGGTGAATTTTTCTTCCAGGCGCGCCAGGATTTCTTCGGCTGTGACCATATCGCCGCGTTTCCACTGCTCGCGCGGGCCAAGTGGCATTTGTTCGATGAATCGCAGTTGGGAGCCTTTGGAAATGCAGTATTCCGCAAGGGGGACGATATCTACTTCATTGACCCCAGGCATGACCACGGCGTTGATCTTCACTGGGTGAAGGCCAGCGGCAACAGCGGCATCGATGGACGCCAACACACCGGACAATCGATCACGCCTGGTTAGCGAGACGTAGCGTTCGGCGTCGATGGTGTCGAGTGAAATATTGACCCGGTCAAGACCAGCTTCTTTCAGTCCTGCGATGCGTTTGTCTAGGCCAAGGCCGTTGGTGGTGAGAGCGATGTGAACTTTTTCGCCTTCGTCGGTGCGCAGGGCTGCGGTGCCGGCGATGATGTCTTCCAAATTTTTCCGCAGTAAAGGCTCGCCGCCGGTGAATCGAATTTGACGAATGCCCAGCTTAACCACCGCAATGCGGATGAGTCGCAGCACCTCGGCGTCGTTAAGCGTCTGCTCGGTGGGCAGCCACTCTAAACCCTCCGCGGGCATGCAATAGGTGCAGCGGAGGTTGCATCGGTCGGTCAGTGACACCCGCAGGTCACGCGCGATGCGTCCGAATCTGTCCACAAGCACGCGATTGCCGTCTGCGGGTGGCAGGTACGCATCATGTTTGATGCTCGCAGAAGTGCTTTTCGACGCCCCCTCCCGATCATTTCGGGGCGGCGTTGGCGAAAGATAAAGGCGAGTAGTCATCTTCTTGCCCATCCTAGAAAGAGCTGCGGAATAAAGCCAGTAAAAGCCGGAATAAATAGGGAAGTTATTTTTCACCTGGCCCTTTAAGCTTAATTACTTCGAAATCGCCGTTGCGCAGGTGGTTGCGGAGGTCCTTCTTGTCATATTTACCGACGGAGGTTTTATCCACCTCATCAACAAATGTCCAATATTCTGGCAGCATCCAGTTGGGTAGGCGGTCGCGAAGTTGATCGCGGAGGCGCTCGGCGGTTTCCCGGGTGCGTTCAATGCCGGGGTAGAGCATGGTGACTGCGAGGGGACGTTCCACCCACTTGTCATCGGGGAAGCCAATGACGGCGCATTCGACAACCTCTTCCGTAGCCACGATGAGGTTTTCCAGCTGAGCGGAGTAAATCCACTCGCCGCCAGAACGGATGACATCGCGGGCGCGGTCTTGGATGGTGAGGAATCCATCGCTGGTGACAGATCCAACGTCCCCGGTGCGCAGCCAGCCGTCGGCGGTGAAGAGCTCATCGTTTTCCTCTTCAACGTCATGGTCGCGGAATGTTGAGGCGGTGCCACCTTCTTTTTCCACATCGGGGTGGAAGTAACTTGCAGTCACCCACGGACCGCGGACCTGAATCTCGCCCTCGTTGCGGTCGGTGGACGCCATGACCTGGCCGTCGTTGACAATGCGGTACTGCAGGGAGGCGGGGAATCGGCCCTGGGAGACTCGATAATTCCACCGGCTTTCACCAGAAACACCTGATGGTGGGCGAGACACAGTACCCACGGTGGAGGTTTCCGTCATACCCCACACGTGGACAACATCCACGCCATAGCGCTGCTCCCACATGGTGATCACGATTGGAGGCACCGCAGAACCGCCCACGTATAGCTCACGCAGAGACATACGCTCTGGGGGATTTTTCAGGTAGTGAACCATCAGCTGAATCCAGAGAGTAGGCACGCCATGCGCCACGCGAGGCAGCGTGGTGGAAATGATCTTTGCCAATGTCGGCGCAGAAAGATCCGGTCCAGGAAGCACCAGGGGAGTGCCGGACATAAACGCTGCGATCGGCACGCCCCAGCTGAGGACGTGGTAAATCGGCACACAGCACAGGAACGTTTCGCCGTGTTCCACTGCGAGGGAATCCGTGGTGCGCAAGCTCAACGACTGTAAATAAAGCGAGCGGTGGGAATACACCACACCCTTCGGCGGTCCCGATGTACCGGTGGAATAGCAAATTGCAGCAGCAGTGCGTTCATCCTGCTCGGGCCAGTTGTAAACAGTGGAACGGCCGTCAAGGAGCGCTTCATAGGAATACAGCTTCATTCCCTCCGGCATGTGGGCCGCCGCGCTAGAGAAATCATTCGGTCCAATAAACACCACGGCACGAACTTTTGGTGTTTCTTTTAAGATCTCACCCAATTGTTCAGCCATGCGCGGATCAGCGATAACCACTTCAGCTTCAGAGTGATTGAGAATGAACACAATCTGATCATTCATCAACTGCTTGTTCAGCGGATTAAACACGGCACCCATGCATGCGACTGCAAACATAGTTTCCATGTGTTCCGCGCAGTTATAGAGCATCGACGCCACTCGCTGATCCCCAGTAATACCTAAAGAATCATGCAGCGCATGAGCCAAAGCCGCAGCTCTAGCCCCCACAGCACTAAAAGTTTGCTGTGCTTGTTCAATGCCATCGGCACCGCCCCACGTGGTGATCAAAGTATCACCGTGAACAGTGGACCCGTACTCGAGGATTCTGGTTAATGACAGTGGGACGTCCTGCATCGTGCTGAGCATGCAATCAACAATAGCCGGGGCATGCGACACGCAACGACAGTGCAAGCAATCAACTTTGAAAACGTCGAAACTTTATGCAGCTTTTAGCGAGGGGAATGAGACATAGGGCAATACCATGCGCTAGAATTATCGACCAAGGCCGGGAACAGCTTCCCGGTGCACACAAATTCCCAGGCAAAACGCACAAATTAGCGTGCAGCGGAAGCAATAGAAAATTCCGTGTGACTGAGAATTGCTGAAGGGGCACCCGGAGGGTGTGAAACTTAAAACCCATTAGTTTTTAAGATCACATCTCGGCCTGGAAGAAAACACACAGTTGCGCGGTTCCTGCGTTACAGGTGAGTCAACTTCTAATATTTGTGTCATCCTGCGCGATCGCTTTCAACGTGCGTAGACAACTCGCATGTGCGACCACCATTTGGGTGCCACGTTCAATTACACAGAAGCCGAGTTCAGCCATATTTTTCGCCCGTCATATGAAAAACGGGTACATCACCGCAGCTTGGTCTGAACTGCAATGAAAGGAAATCTGTGACAACCACAGACAACACCGCAGCGAATCAGGGTGAACTGACCGCCCTCCGACTGCCGGATCTGCGCAAAATTGCCGCCGACCTTGGGCTCAAGGGAACCTCGGCATTGCGTAAGGGCGATCTGATCAACGCCATCTCTGCAGCCCGCGAGGGTAAGCCAACCGCAGCTGCGAAGAAGACTTCCCCACGCAAGGCCCCATCACGCACCCGTGCGACACAGCCTTCCGCACCGGTTGAGCAAGCACAAGAAGCTCCCGCGCAAACTTCAACTGCACCTGCTTCAGCACCATCTGAAGAGACTCCCGCAGCTCCCGCTCGTCGTGGACGTCGCCGTGTAACCACCACCGCGACCACCCCAGAGCCAGCAGCGCCTGCACAATCCCAGCCTGCAGAAGCTCAACCAGCACAGACTCAGGCTGCACAGCAAGAAGAACTTCCTGTTGCAGCGAAGGAGTCCGCACCAGCTACAGAAAACACTCAGGGCCAAGCTCAGGGCCAAGCTCAGGGCCAAGCTCAGGGCGATGAGCACGATGATCGTTTTGAGTCCCGTTCTGCTGCACGCCGAGCACGCCGCAACCGTCAGCGCCAGATCCACCGCGATGGCGATGACAATGCGAATGCAAACACAGAGTCTGAGCAGAACACCCCTGCCCAGAACGCAACCGCACAGGCTGAGTCTGAGCAGACTGCAGCTCCTGCACAGGCTGAAGCAGCTGAGCAGAACCAGAACGATAACAGCGAGTCCTCCGAGAACCGCAGCGATAACTACCGCAACAACAATCGTCGTTCCCGCAACAACCGGAACAATCGCAATTACCGCGATAACAACGAGTCCTCTGATAATGCAGGACAGTCCAGCAATGATGATGCCGACAACAATCAGGCACGGTCTGAGGACAATAACGACGATCGCCGTTCTCGTAATAACCGTAACAACGACCGCAATGATCGTAACGATCGCAATGACCGCGACAACGACGACAACGATGATCGCCGCAACCGTCGCGGACGCCGCAATCGCCGTGGACGCAACGACCGTAACGATCGCGACAACCGAGATAACCGGGATAACCGCGACAACAGCAACGATGGCGACAACAACCAGCAAGATGAGCTGCAGCAGGTAGCAGGCATCCTGGACATCGTGGACCATAACGTCGCATTCGTGCGCACCACCGGTTACCACGCTGCACCTTCTGACGTGTTTGTCAGCAACCAGCTGATCCGCCGTATGGGTCTTCGTTCCGGTGACGCCATTGAAGGTCAGGTTCGTATGAACCAGGGTGGTGGCAACCACAACAACCATGGTCGCAACCGTCAGAAGTACAACAACTTGGTGCGCGTGGAGATGGTTAACGGTCTTCCTGCTGAAGAGACTCGCAACCGTCCTGAGTTCGGCAAGCTGACTCCTCTGTACCCGAACCAGCGTCTGCGTTTGGAAACTGAGCAGAAGATTCTTACCACTCGTGTGATCGACTTGATCATGCCTATTGGTAAGGGACAGCGTGCTTTGATTGTGTCGCCACCTAAGGCTGGTAAGACCACGATCCTGCAGAACATTGCGAACGCTATTTCCACCAACAACCCAGAGTGCTACCTCATGGTTGTTTTGGTTGATGAGCGTCCGGAAGAAGTTACTGATATGCAGCGCTCCGTCAACGGCGAAGTGATTTCTTCTACTTTCGATCGTCCACCATCAGAGCACACTGCGGTTGCTGAGCTGGCGATTGAGCGTGCGAAGCGCCTGGTGGAGCAGGGCCAGGACGTCGTTGTTCTGCTTGACTCCATTACTCGTTTGGGCCGTGCGTACAACAACAGCTCACCTGCATCGGGACGTATTTTGTCCGGTGGTGTGGATTCCAATGCACTGTACCCGCCGAAGCGTTTCTTGGGTGCTGCTCGAAACATCGAAAATGGTGGATCTTTGACCATCATCGCAACTGCCATGGTGGAAACCGGCTCTGCTGGTGACACCGTGATCTTCGAGGAGTTCAAGGGCACTGGTAACGCTGAGCTGAAGCTGGATCGTAAGATCTCTGAGCGCCGCGTTTTCCCAGCTGTGGATGTTAATCCTTCTGGTACTCGTAAGGACGAGCTGTTGCTCAACCCGGACGAGGCTCGCATTATGCACAAGCTGCGTCGTATTCTGTCTGCACTTGATAATCAGCAAGCCATTGATCTGTTGATCAAGCAGCTGAAGAAGACCAAGTCCAATGCGGAATTCCTCATGCAGGTTGCTTCCAGCGCTCCAATGGCAGGCACAGAAAAAGAGGAGGATTACTCCTAATGGCATCGCAGGTTTCTGCAGTTGACGATATTTTGTCGGAGTACCACGGTCTGGAACAGCAGATGGCTGATCCGGAGTTGCACAATGATGCGGCAGCAGCGCGCCGGGTAGGTAAGCGCTACTCGGAGTTGCAGCCGATCATTAACGTGCACCGTGATTTGGTGTCTGCCCAGGAAGATCTTGAGGCAGCCCGTGAAATGGCACATGAGGACCATGAGTTCCAGGCCGAGGCTGAGCGCCTTGAGGTGGAAGTTGTGGAGTTGGAAGAAAAGCTCGCTGATCTTCTTGCACCTCGTGATCCTCATGATGGCGAAGACATCGTGATGGAAATCAAGGCTGGCGCAGGCGGCGAAGAGGCAGCGTTGTTCGCTGGCGATTTGTTGCGCATGTACCAAAAGTTTGCGGATAAGCACGGCTTTGTCGTGGAGGTTTTGGACTCTGCAGAATCTGACCTCGGTGGTGTCAAGGACATCACCTTGTCTATTCGTTCCCGTCAGCCATCCCGCGATGGTGCGTGGAGCCAGTTCAAGTTTGAAGGTGGCGTGCACCGTGTTCAGCGTGTGCCTGTTACTGAATCTCAGGGACGCATCCAGACCTCTGCTGCTGGTGTCTTGGTTTACCCAGAACCAGATGAGGTGGAAAACGTTGAGATCGATGAGAAGGATATTCGCGTCGATGTGTACCGTTCCTCAGGTAAGGGTGGTCAGGGCGTTAACACCACTGACTCCGCTGTGCGTATTACCCACTTGCCAACTGGTTTGGTGGTGACCTGTCAGAAGGAGCGCTCCCAGATTCAGAACCGTGCGCGTGCGATGCAGGTTTTGGCTGCCCGTTTACAGGCGATGAAGGAAGAGGAAGCGGCGGCTGAGGCTGCTACGGGACGTGCTGCGCAGATTCGCACCATGGACCGCTCTGAGCGCATCCGTACCTACAACTGGCCGGAAAACCGCATCAGCGATCACCGTATTGGTTTTAAGGCGAACAACCTTGATTCGGTTCTCGATGGTGAATTGGATGATCTGTTCACCGCGTTGCAGGCTGCTGAGCGTGCAGAACGTCTTGAGGCCGAGGGCTAAATGCTGACCCTTGGGGAAGCTTTGCGCGACGCCACCGCCACCCTGGAAAGGGCGGGGGTGGCGTCGCCACTTGTGGACGCTCGTTTGATTGCGGCTCATTTGCTGGGTTGCGGTCCGCTCGATATTGCATTGCGCATGCGTGATGAGGTGCCGGCTGGGTTTGCGGCGGCGGTTGAGCGTCGTGCGCGACGCGAACCGCTGCAGCACATCTTGGGCACGGCACCCATGGGCCCGTTGGATTTGCATGTGGGACCGGGCGTGTTCATTCCGCGCCCGGAAACCGAGGTGCTCGCGGACTGGGCCGTGCGGCAGGTGGCTGGCGACGTCGAAAAGCGAAAAATCGTTGACCTGTGCACCGGATCCGGCGCGCTTGCGGCCTACATCGGGCATGCGCTTATCGACGCGACCCTCTACGCTGTCGAACTCGATCCGGGGGCAGCGACCTGGGCGCAGCGAAACTTTGATGAATTTGCCCCGCAGGTGAAGCTCATCCACGGTGATGTAACAGATCCGACATTGTTGGCTGAGGTGCATGGCACGATCGATCTCGTTGTGTCAAATCCGCCGTATGTGCCTGAATCTGATGATTTGGATCCAGAGGTCTACCAAGATCCACACATGGCGGTATTTAGTGGCGCTGATGGCATGGATGTCATCAACAAGATGGTGCACCTGATCTTCAATTTGCTGAAATCTGGTGGGGCAGTGGGCATCGAACATGATGACACCACTTCTGACGCCGTCCGCCAAGTTTTTTCTCAGCACGGGGGATTTGGCACTATTGAAGTGCTTCATGATCTCACCGGCAGAGCGCGTTTTGTTACAGCGCGTAAACTGTGACTTTGAAAAATTTTTGAACAATCCGTACACCAACTTCAGGAGAAAAACAGTGAGCAGAATCTATGACTGTGCCGACCAAGACTCCCGTGCAGCAGGCCTAAAGGCGGCTGTCGATGCAGTCAAAGCCGGTCAGCTCGTTGTCCTTCCCACGGATACCCTTTATGGACTCGGCTGCGACGCTTTCAACAACGAGGCAGTAGCCAACCTTCTGGCCACCAAACACCGTGGCCCCGATATGCCCGTTCCAGTGCTCGTCGGCAGCTGGGACACCATTCAAGGACTTGTGCACTCCTATTCTGCGCAGGCAAAAGCGCTTGTGGAGGCGTTCTGGCCTGGTGGACTGTCCATCATCGTTCCGCAGGCACCAAGCCTTCCGTGGAACCTTGGCGATACCCGTGGCACCGTAATGCTGCGCATGCCACTGCACCCAGTTGCCATTGAATTGCTGCGCCAAACCGGACCAATGGCTGTCTCCTCCGCCAACATCTCCGGACATACTCCTCCAACCACCGTGCTGGAGGCTCGTCAGCAGCTCAACCAAAATGTCGCTGTCTACCTCGATGGTGGCGAATGCGCGCTGGCCACCCCTTCAACCATCGTGGATATTTCAGGCCCCGCACCAAAGATTTTGCGTGAGGGTGCCATCAGCGCAGAACGCGTTGGCGAAGTACTTGGAGTGTCGGCAGAAAGCCTGCGCTAAATGGGAGTCGGTTTCGCGGGAATCCCGCTGCGCGAATTGGGATTGGTTATCCTCGTTGCAGCGGCCATCACGTATCTCAGCACGGGCATCATCCGCACCGTCATGGTGAAAAGTGGTCGCCTCAATGAGATTCGTGAACGAGACGTCCATGTCATCCCCAAACCACGGCTTGGTGGCGTGGCGATGTTCAGTGGATTTCTCGGCGCAGTATTCCTTGCGGACCAGCTTCCCGCCTTGACTCGCGGGTTCATGCCCATCACCCCGGAGATGAATGCCGTCATTTGGGCAGGCTTTGTCATCGTGGTGGTGGGCGCACTGGATGACCTTTTTGATCTTGATGCCATCACTAAATTGGTGGGTCAAGTAATTGGTGCGGTGACTATGAGTTTGCTTGGTCTCACGTGGTCCATCCTCTATGTTCCCTTCGGTGGGGGCACCACATTGCTTCTCGACCAAGTCCAGTCAACAATCTTGACATCCCTGTTCACCGTGGCGTTGATTAATGCTCTGAACTTCGTTGACGGTCTTGACGGCTTGAGTGCCGGCGTAGGAATGATCGCGGGTGCAGCCATCCTGCTGTTCTCCCTGACGATTCTCTTCGACCAAAACGGCGCCGTATCGGCCTATCCGCCGGCCATCATCGCAGCGGCTCTCGTAGGAATTTGCGCGGGAGTTTTGCCCCATAATTTTGAACCCTCGCGAATATTTATGGGCGATTCCGGCTCCATGCTCATCGGCCTGCTGTTGGCTGCAGCATCGACCTCAGCGTCAGGAAAAATCAACATGAGCCTGTATGGCGCAGCTGATTTTATCGCATTGATCTCACCCATCATCGTTGTTCTCGCCGCCGTGGCCATCCCACTGCTCGACCTCGTGATGGCAGTGGTTAGGCGCGTGGGCAGGGGAGCATCACCCTTTTCCCCGGACAAAATGCATCTGCACCACCGACTGCTGTCCATCGGACACACCCATAGGCGCGTGGTCCTAGTGCTCTACACCTGGGCGAGCGCCGTGGCATTCGGCGCAGTGAGCTTCTCCGTCGTTCCGCCACTGTTTGCCACCGGATCGAGCATCTGTGGCATCCTCATCGCCGTCGCTGTCACAGCCGTGCCAGTGATGAAAAGCCGGCGAGCCGCCAAACTTGATTAAGTGATTGTCACTTTGGATTGTCATATTGGGCGAATAAACCGGTAGGATTCCCCTTCGTGAGCGCCGAAAATACCGAGAACACAGATTCCCCATTTGAAATCTCCGAGTTTGATGATCACCGACGCCCCCTCCAGCGGGCCCTCAAATTCGGTTCCATCGCCCTAATTGTCTTCACCCTGATCTCCCTAGCGATCTGGGGTGCTACTCGCGGCGTACCCGGCGTATGGGGAGTTGTTATCGGCGCAGCAGTTGGCGGAGGCTTTGTCCTCTTAACGGCTCTCAGCGTCCTGTTTACAGCTAATTCCAACGTCACCACCACCGGTGCGGTGGTGCTCGGTGGCTGGCTGCTGAAGATCGTTATTCTGATCATCGTGCTTGCAGTCATCAAAGACATGACCTTCTACGACAACACCGCCCTTTTTGTCACAGTGGTGATTGCCTTAGTAGTTGTCCTGCTGACTGAAGTCTGGGGAGTCGTGACCTCTAGGGTTACATACGTCGGATAAGCAATCGGTCATTTCAACGCCCCCACACCCCTTGAAACAGGGGAGTGGGGGCGTTTTAATACCTGCCCCCGCTACCCATTGTTGACTAGGTGAGTGGGCTTAGGTGTCTCAGAGCACAGTAGTCGGACATTAGAGAGCTGCACCGCAGTAAAAGGCCACGATGTAGGAGGTGGGCGGAGTGTCCGTGCTGGGAAACTGGCGGGGAACTTTTAGAGATAACCCTCCGAATTGCTGGCAAATTTCTGATGAAATTTCTCCGCGAAGCCCACATGAACTACCCCCGTTTACCCTCAAAATAAGCCCTGTGACACACATAACACCCCCTAATCGTACCCGCTCACACGCTATTTTCGAGGTGTGGTTCGCCTTCGGAAACGAATGCCCCCGCCCCACTTGGATAAAAGACGAATTCACCTGTTAGTCTATAACGCGGGTTGAACCGAGAAACCCCTCAAGGCAGCAGACAATAGCCGCAAGGGGTTTTGCGGAGCACGTCCCCTGTGATCGTTGCGCTGATGTGCGACGGAGTCCGTAGCGATTACAGCGAGTTTTTCAGACGTCCATCGCACCGTGCACAACAACATTTCAGGTGCACGGCCCGAACACGGGAGAGAACGCTGAGCGTTACAACACTGTCCATGAAGGGCGAATTCCACGCCCCCGATTTGGACAAAGAATTTTTCCCGGGGCACGTAACCGATAGTGGTGAAGTCGTGAACATGCTGTTCACCGATTTCGCTAATGGTTGGTTCGCAATGGACCGCATCGTATTGATCCGTCTTCTTATGACGGCAGTCGTTGTGGTCTTCTTCCTTTGGGCTATGCGCAAGCCAAAGCTTGTTCCGCATGGCGTCCAGAATTTTGCAGAGTACGCACTCGATTTCGTTCGTATTCACATCGCTGAAGACATCCTCGGAAAGAAGGAAGGTCGTCGGTTCCTGCCGATCCTGGCCACCATCTTCTTCGCGGCTCTGTTGATGAACCTTGCAACGATCATCCCGGGACTAAACATCTCCTCCAACTCACGTATTGCATTCCCAATCGTGATGGCGGTAGCTGGTTACATCGCGTTTATCTACGCAGGCTCTAAGCGTTACGGATTCTTCAAATATGTGAAGTCTTCTGTTGTGATTCCGAACATTCCACCAGCACTTCACGTCTTGGTGGTTCCAATTGAGTTCTTCTCTACATTCATCTTGAGGCCAGTCACCCTGGCACTGCGTTTGATGGCCAACTTCCTTGCTGGCCACATCATCCTGGTTCTGCTTTTCTCCGCAACGAACTTCTTCTTCTTCCAGTTCAACGGATGGACAGCAATGTCCGGCGTAACCATCTTGATGGCAGTACTCTTCACGGTTTACGAGATCATTGTTATCTTCCTGCAGGCATACATCTTCGCTCTGCTGGTCGCTGTATACATTGAGCTTTCACTTCACGCGGATTCTCACTAGATGAAAAAGGTCGCTATTAAAAGCTTCTTGCACAAGTCGCCCAGATAGCGAGCGGACCACTCGGTCAACTGAATAACCCCACTAAACACTTCACAGCCCGAACACACGGGCACCAGAAAGGGAACGACACCTCATGAACGAGATCATCCTGGCACAGGACGCAACCGAGTCCACCATCACCGGACTTGGCGCTGTCGGCTACGGCATCGCAACCATCGGACCTGGCCTCGGCATCGGCATCCTGGTTGGTAAGGCTCTCGAGGGTATGGCACGTCAGCCTGAGATGGCTGGACAGCTCCGTACCACCATGTTCCTGGGCATCGCCTTCGTTGAGGCCCTGGCACTGATCGGCCTTGTTGCTGGCTTCCTGTTCTAATCAGCTAACTTAACCGAAAGCTGGTAAACCATGGCGAATTCGATTTACAATTTGGCGCAAGCAGATGCGCTGCCTTTGGAGAGCGGAAACTCAATTCTGTTCCCTCCTCTGTATGACATCGTCTGGTCCCTCATCCCGTTTTTGATCATCCTGATCGTATTTTGGAAGCTTGTTCTTCCGAAGTTCCAGGAGGTCCTGACCGAGCGTGAGGACCGGATCAAGGGAGGCATTCAGCGTGCCGAAGCCGCTCAGGCTGAGGCCAAGGCTGCCCTTGAAAAGTACAACGCACAGCTCGCTGAGGCCCGTACTGAAGCTGCTGAGATCCGTGAGCAGGCGCGCGAGCGCGGCAAGCAGATCGAAGCAGAACTGAAGGACAAGGCTAACGAAGAGAGCAACCGCATCATCGAGTCCGGTAGCAAGCAGCTTCTGGCACAGCGCGAGCAGGTCGTTAACGAACTGCGCCGCGAAATGGGCCAGAACTCCATCAACCTTGCCGAGCACCTTCTTGGAGATCAGCTCTCCGATAACGTGAAGCGCTCTGGCACGATTGATCGCTTCCTCGCTGACCTCGATACCGTGGCACCGAACGGAAAGTAGGCGACATGCACGCAGCAAGCCGCGAGGCACTGGCAAAGGTTTCGTCCGATCTGGACGCTGCTCTAGCAGCAGACAACACCATGGCAGTTGCCGCCCAGGCTGGAACTGAGCTTTTCGACGTCGTCGACATTCTCGACGGCGACCGAGCTCTGCGTGTTGCTGTTGCCGACTCTTCTAAGGACGCACACAGCCGAGTCGGCCTCATTGAGGCTGTCTTCGGTGGAAAAGTGAGCCCATCTGTTCTCGAAGTCCTCAAGGACGCCGCAGAGCAGACCTGGTCCACTCCACGCGAGTTCCGCGCTGGACTAGTCCAACTTGGCCGTCGCGCCCTTCTTCGCTCTGCGGAGAAACAGGGTCAGCTTGGTCAGGTGGAAGATGAACTGTTCCGACTCAGCCGAATCCTGGATCGCGAAAGCAAGCTGACTCAGCTTCTTTCAGATCGCACTCAGGAAATTGGCGGTCGACGTGACCTCCTGGCTAAGGTGCTCTACGGCAAGGTAACTGCTGTTACCGAAGCCCTCGCACTGCAGGCTATTGGTCGCCCTGAGCACAACCCAATTGACGATATCGCAGCTTTGGCTGGCGCTGTAGCAGAGCTACAGGGTCGTTCCGTTGCACATGTCGTTACCGCAGTTGAACTCAACGAGGGACAGCAACAAGCGCTAGCTGAAAAGCTGGGACGTATTTATGGTCGTGCGATGAGCATCCACTCCGAGGTTGATACCAGCCTCCTCGGTGGAATGATCATCCGCGTCGGAGACGAAGTAATTGACGGCAGCACCTCGGGCAAACTCGAGCGTCTGCGGGCAAGCTTCGCATAAAGACACGACGAATTAGACAACATTAGTAATGCTGGAAGAAACAACCGAGAGCAGGAAGAACATGGCGGAGCTGACGATCTCCTCCGATGAGATCCGTAGCGCGATTGCGAACTACACCTCGAGCTACTCCGCGGAGGCCTCCCGTGAGGAGGTCGGCGTGGTTATTTCGGCCGCTGACGGTATCGCCCAGGTTTCGGGCCTCCCGTCAGTAATGGCGAATGAGCTCCTCGAATTCCCGGGCGGCGTCATCGGCGTCGCACAGAACCTTGAAGCTGACCGAGTCGGCGTCGTGGTCCTGGGTAACTACGAGCTACTTAAAGAAGGCGACCAAGTTCGTCGTACTGGAGACGTTCTGTCTATCCCAGTCGGCGAGGCATTCCTTGGCCGCGTTATCAACCCCCTTGGCCAGCCAATTGACGGCCTGGGCGAAATTGCATCCGAAGAGGACCGCGTCCTCGAGCTTCAGGCACCAACCGTGCTTGAGCGCCAGCCTGTCGAGGAGCCTTTGGCAACCGGCATCAAGGCTATCGATGCAATGACCCCAATCGGCCGCGGTCAGCGTCAGCTGATCATTGGTGACCGTAAGACTGGCAAGACCGCAGTCTGTGTCGATACCATCCTTAACCAGAAGGCCAACTGGGAGACCGGCGACAAGACCAAGCAGGTTCGCTGCATCTACGTCGCAATCGGTCAGAAGGGCTCCACCATTGCAGCCCTGCGTAAGACCCTCGAGGAGCAGGGCGCTCTCGAGTACACCACCATCGTGGCTGCACCCGCTTCCGATGCTGCAGGCTTCAAGTGGCTTGCACCATTCGCTGGCGCTGCTCTCGCCCAGCACTGGATGTACCAGGGCAACCACGTCCTGGTCATCTACGATGATCTGACCAAGCAGGCTGAGGCATACCGTGCTATCTCCCTGCTGCTGCGTCGCCCACCGGGCCGCGAAGCATACCCAGGTGACGTCTTCTACCTGCACTCCCGTCTGCTGGAGCGCGCTGCGAAGCTGTCCGATGAACTAGGCGCAGGTTCTATTACAGCACTGCCAATCATTGAGACCAAGGCTAATGACGTTTCCGCCTTCATTCCTACCAACGTGATTTCCATCACCGACGGTCAGGTATTCCTTGAGTCCGACCTGTTCAACCGTGGCGTTCGCCCGGCGATCAACGTCGGTGTATCCGTCTCCCGTGTCGGTGGCGCAGCTCAGACCAAGGGTATGAAGAAGGTTGCCGGTTCTCTCCGTCTGGATCTGGCTGCATTCCGCGACCTGGAAGCATTCGCTACCTTCGCATCTGACTTGGATGCTGCATCCAAGTCTCAGCTTGAGCGTGGCCAGCGCCTCGTTCAGCTGTTGATTCAGTCTGAGAACGCACCTCAGGCTGTTGAGTACCAGATCATTTCTCTCTGGCTTGCAGGCGAAGGCGCATTCGACAACGTTCCTGTTGAAGATGTTCGTCGCTTCGAGTCCGAACTGCACGAGTACTTAGGCTCCAACGCTGCACAGGTCTACGAGCAGATCGCTGGTGGAGCTCAGCTTTCCGACGAGTCCAAGGAAACCTTGCTCAAGGCAACCGAAGATTTCAAGAGCGCTTTCCAGACCACCGATGGCACCCCTGTCATCAACGAGCCTGAGGTTGAAGCACTCGATGCAGGCCAGGTCAAGAAAGACCAGCTCACCGTTTCCCGCAAGGTCAGCAAGAAGTAAGGCAGCGAGCCTACACTAAATGACTGTCCAAGCAACTGAAGGGAGGCGTGTGAACCATGGCAACAATTCGTGAATTGCGTGACCGAATTCGTTCGGTTAACTCAACCAAGAAGATCACCAAGGCTCAAGAGCTCATCGCCACCTCTCGCATCACCAAGGCACAGGGTCGCGTCGCGGCAGCTGCGCCGTACGCCGAGGAAATCCAGCGCGTGCTGGAGCGCCTCGCGTCGGCAAGCTCCCTAGACCACCCAATGCTGCGTGAGCGTGAAGGCGGCAAGCGAGCCGCCGTGCTCGTGGTTACTTCTGACCGCGGCATGGCTGGTGGCTACAACCACAACGTTCTGAAAAAGGCAGCGGAGCTGGAAAAGCTTCTTGCTGAAAGTGGATACGAAGTGGTTCGTTATGTCACCGGCAAAAAGGGCGTCGACTACTACAAGTTCCGCGCTGAAGATGTGGCTGGCACCTGGACTGGATTCTCACAGGATCCAGACTGGGCAGCTACCCACAACGTGCGCCGTCACCTCATTGATGGTTTCACCGCCAGCTCTGAAGGTGAAGCTGCATGGCGCGAGGGACTGAACCTACCAGAAGGCCAGGATATCCAGGGCTTCGACCAGGTTCACGTGGTCTACACCGAGTTCATCTCCATGCTGACTCAAAACCCAGTAGTGCACCAACTGCTGCCTGTTGAGCCAGTCATCGAAGATGAAATTTTCGAAAAAGGCGAGGATCTGCTGTCCTCTTCCGGCGAAGTCGAACCCGACTACGAGTTCGAGCCGGATGCAGACACTCTGCTTGAGGCACTGCTTCCGCAGTACGTCTCTCGTAGGCTGTTCTCCATCTTCTTGGAGGCTGCAGCTGCAGAGTCCGCTTCACGTCGAAACGCGATGAAGTCTGCGACTGACAACGCTACGGAACTGGTCAAGGACCTGTCCCGTGTGGCCAACCAGGCACGTCAGGCACAGATCACCCAGGAAATCACAGAGATTGTTGGTGGCGCAGGCGCGCTCGCCGACAGCGGAGAAAGTGACTAATTATGACTACAGCTCTTGAAGAGCAGAACGCACAGCAGGCAGCCACTGCCGGCCGTGTCGTGCGTGTCATTGGTGCGGTCGTCGACGTGGAGTTTCCCCGCGGCGAGCTGCCAGCACTGTACAACGCACTTACTGTAGAGGTAACCCTCGAATCAGTTAAGAAGACCGTTGTTCTCGAGGTTGCTCAGCACCTCGGCGACAACCTCATCCGCACCATCGCTATGGCACCAACCGACGGACTTGTCCGCGGTGCTGCTGTAACCGATACTGCACGCCCAATTTCCGTACCAGTGGGCGATGTTGTTAAGGGCCACGTATTCAACGCTTTGGGCGACTGCCTAGACGACGTTTCCCTGAACAACAACCCAGAGATCGAGCGTTGGGGCATCCACCGCGAGCCACCATCATTCGATCAGCTTGAGGGTAAGACCGAGATCCTGGAAACAGGCATCAAGGTTATCGACCTTCTCACCCCTTACGTTAAGGGTGGAAAGATCGGCCTCTTCGGTGGTGCAGGTGTGGGTAAGACCGTTCTTATCCAGGAAATGATCACCCGTATTGCACGTGAGTTCTCCGGTACTTCCGTGTTCGCAGGTGTTGGTGAGCGTACCCGTGAGGGCACCGACCTCTTCCTCGAAATGGAAGAAATGGGCGTTCTCCAGGACACCGCCCTGGTGTTCGGTCAGATGGATGAGCCACCAGGAGTCCGTATGCGCGTGGCTCTGTCCGGCCTGACCATGGCGGAGTACTTCCGCGATGTTCAGAACCAGGACGTGCTGCTGTTCATCGACAACATCTTCCGTTTCACCCAGGCAGGTTCTGAGGTTTCCACCCTTCTGGGTCGTATGCCTTCCGCCGTGGGTTACCAGCCAACCCTGGCTGACGAGATGGGTGTTCTCCAGGAGCGCATTACCTCCACCAAGGGCCGTTCGATTACCTCTCTGCAGGCCGTTTACGTTCCTGCCGATGACTACACCGACCCGGCTCCAGCGACCACCTTCGCTCACTTGGATGCAACCACCGAGCTTGACCGCTCCATTGCTTCCAAGGGTATTTACCCAGCAGTGAACCCACTGACCTCCACCTCTCGTATTCTCGAGCCAGCAATCGTTGGTGAGCGTCACTACGAGGTTTCTCAGCGTGTCATCGGCATTCTGCAGAAGAACAAGGAACTTCAGGACATCATCGCCATCCTTGGTATGGACGAGCTTTCTGAAGAGGACAAGATCACCGTTGCACGTGCGCGTCGCATCGAGCGCTTCCTGGGTCAGAACTTCTTCGTTGCAGAGAAGTTCACCGGTCTTCCTGGCTCCTACGTGCCACTGACCGACACCGTCGACGCTTTCGAGCGTATTTGCAACGGCGACTTCGACCACTACCCAGAGCAGGCTTTCAACGGCCTCGGTGGTTTGGACGATGTCGAAGCTGCATACAAGAAGCTGACCGGAAAGTAAGGTAGAGACACATGGCTGAAATCACCGTTGAACTGGTGTCTGTAGAGCGCATGCTGTGGGCCGGCCAGGCCTCCATCGTGACTGCACAGACCACCGAGGGTGAGATCGGCGTGCTGCCCGATCACGAGCCTCTTCTCGGCCAATTGGTTGAGAACGGTGTCGTGACCATCCAGCCGATCGACGGCGAAAAGCTTATCGCCGGCGTTTCGGATGGATTCCTCTCCGTATCTAAGGAAAAGGTGACGATCCTCGCGGACTTCGCCGTCTGGGCGAATGAGGTTGATACCGCATCCGCCGAGGCTGACCTTAATTCGGACGACGAGCTGGCCAAGGCACACGCCGAGGCTGGGCTGCGCGCGGTCCGCCGCAGCAGCGAAGGTCTCTAAACCTCCGTTTAGCTGAAGTAGTAAAACCCGCTGATATTTCTAAATGAAGTATCAGCGGGTTTTGGTATTTCTGGGTGTCGCATTAGCCCCGCTGTGGGGGTGATTTATTGGGAGTACCTAGGGTCCTGACAACCTATGATCCTTGACCTCGGCAGGATCAACGACGGCGGTTTCGCGCCAGGCGACATTGTGAGTAGGATCGTCTAAAATCGTTTTCTTATCGCAGGAAGGACTCAAAAAGGCCGTGGAATATTTGACCTGGGGTTTGGTGATTGTTGCAGTGTCGGCAGTTCTTCTTGCTGCCTGGCGGTTTTTCACCTTACGTTCTCGGGGAACCACTGTGATTCTGCGTGAGTTGCCACAAAGCGGTGTGCATGGCTGGCGCCATGGATCATTTCGCTACAACGGCAACGACTTGGAGTACTTCAAGCTGCGCTCTTTGTCTCCCATGGCTGACCTTATTTTGAACCGCCTTTCAGTAACTTTGCTTGATCGTAGAGATCCAGCTGCTGATGAGGCGGTTTTTATGTCTCAAGGCTTAAAAATTCTGCACATTAAATCCAAAAATGATCAGATTGAATTAGCTTTGGACGCCCACGGGGAGATGGCGTTTACTGCCTGGTTGGAAGCAGCACCAGATGCGCGGGCGGAGCATTCATTGAATCCACGTGATTTCAACCGCTTTCGAGCCAGCAAAGACACCCGCAAAAACCGCTAAGTAGACGTCATTGTTATGGTGGGTGCATGCGTTTAGTCATCGCCCGTTGCTCAGTTGATTATGTTGGCCGTTTGGAAGCTCATCTTCCGTCCGCCGATCGCCTTTTGATGGTTAAGGCGGATGGTTCTGTATCCATCCATGCCGATGACCGTGCCTATAAGCCACTGAACTGGATGACACCTCCATGTTCTTTAGTTGAAACTCCCATCACTGATGAAGATGGTGAAGCAACAGGGGAAAGCCTGTGGGTGGTGGAAAACAAAAAGGGCGAGCAGCTTCGAATTACTGTGGAAGAAATTCATTCGGAACAAAACTTCGATCTAGGCCAAGACCCAGGTTTGGTGAAAGACGGAGTGGAAGATCATCTCCAAGAGCTTCTTGCAGAGCACATCACTACGTTGGGTGATGGGTACACATTGATTCGTCGGGAGTATCCAACAGCTATTGGGCCTGTCGATATTTTGTGTCGCAACTCTGACGGCGAGACTGTCGCTGTGGAGATCAAGCGTCGTGGTGGCATCGACGGCGTTGAGCAGTTGACCAGGTATTTGGAATTGCTCAACCGTGATGAATTGCTCAAGCCTGTTCATGGAGTGTTTGCAGCCCAGGAGATTAAGCCTCAGGCAAAGACTCTCGCGGAGGATCGTGGCATCAAGTGCGTGACGTTGGATTATCAAGCGCTTCGTGGCATTGAGTCCAATGAGCTGACATTGTTCTAAGAACATGGGCCGAAAAAATAGAAGAACCAATATTCAGCCAGCTAGGGACCTGCCGGTCGATGGTACCTCCTATTGGGGAACTCAAACTCAGGAGGGCCCTAGCTGGACGTTTGGTGAGCCGTATTTGGTGAGACAGATTGGTTCATCGGCGGCGAAGAAGTTTTATATTTGCCCCGGATGTAACCAGAACATTCCGCCGGGTGTAGCTCATATCGTGGCGTGGCCGAAGGAAGCCGGCGGGCGCGCTGATGATCGCCGACACTGGCACAAACCTTGCTGGGAGCGTCGATAAGCAATTAGCTTTGAGGCTGCGTGATCTCGAGCAGCACGCCGCCCGCGTCTTTGGGGTGCAGGAAGTTGATGCGGGCACCGCCGGTGCCGTTTTTGGGTTCGGGGTAGAGCAGGCGCACGCCTTGGCGGCGCAGGTGCTCGGAGAGCGCATCGATGTTGTTGGTGCGCAGGCACATTTGCTGGATGCCGGGACCTTTCTTTTCGAGGAATTTGGCGATTGTGGAGTCCTCGTTGAGCGGCGCGATGAGCTGAATCATGCCTTCTGTGCTTTTAATGTCTTTGGGGCCGATCATGGCCTCTGAAATGCCTTGTTCCTCATTGATTTCTTGGTGGTGGTTTACCCAGCCGAATGCGGAACGGTAAAATTCGATGGCTTCCTCGAGGTCAGGGACGGCGATGCCAACATGATCGAGGCAGATGACGTATTCGTGGGGGATATTCAAAGACTGTTCGGTAGACATGGCTTAATTTTAGGCATAGCAGGTGGGGGAATATTGAGGATTGGGCAAGCTAGTCATCACATGCCAACCCCAAGGTAGGGTGGCAGATATGATTGTTGCTTTTTCTGTAGCCCCGACTGTTACTGATAATCCAGATGCTGAGATGGCCGATGCGGTCACGGAGGCGATTCGAATCGTCCGCGCATCGGGTCTGCCTAATGAAACTAACGCGATGTTCACGCTCATTGAGGGGGAGTGGGATGAGGTGATGGCGGTGATTAAGGAGGCCACTGAGGCGATCTCTAGGGTATCTCCGCGTACATCGTTGGTAATTAAGGCTGATATTCGTCCGGGACACACTGGCCAATTGACGAGGAAGGTGGAGGCGGTGGAGGAACGCCTAGCTAGGGATTAGCTTTGTACTTAAACTTGTTGTTTTTAAGTGGATTTCCACAAAGTGTTAGAAAAAGTCATTCGAGAAGAAGGCGTGAGTTTTAATCGTGACGTCCCCGCATAATTTTGTCAGTGGTGCTATTGATCTGGGTGAGGTGAAAGCGCGTGCGGATGCGCGCCAGAAGGCCCATGAGCAGGGGCCGGTAACTCAGGGCATTGCTAGTTCCCTTGATGTGACCATGGAGAACCTGGAGAATGAGGTGCTGCGTCGTTCCACGCAGGTTCCGGTGATTGTTCTCGTGGGTACCCCGCGCAGCCCTGATTCGGAGCAGTTGAAGTCGGATCTGACCACGCTTGCTGCTGAAAGTGGCAGGAAGTTCATTTTCGGTTATGTCAATGCTGATACCGATGCTGATGTGGCCCAGGTGTTTGGGGTGCAGGGCTTGCCGTCGGTGATTGCTGTGGCAGCGGGACGCCCTCTGGCTGATTTCCAGGGCGGACAGCCAGCGGATGCACTAAAGCAGTGGACTGATCAGGTGGTTCAGGCTGTGGGTGGACAGCTGGAAGGACTGCCAGAGGAGGCCACAGACGGCGAACAAGAAGACGCTCCTGTGGAAGACCCCCGCTTCGATGCTGCCACTGATGCTCTAAACCGTGGCGCTTTCGATGAGGCGATTGCGGTTTATGAGTCCATTTTGGCGCAGGAGCCAAACAACGCTGATGCGAAGCAGGCACGCGATACCGCAAAGCTGTTGGGCCGGCTTGCCACGGTGGATCCTTCGGTGGATGTTGTCGCTGCTGCAGATGCTGATCCAACAAACGTTGATCTGGCCTACACAGCAGCTGACGCGGCTGTTGTTGCGGGTGATCCTGAGGCTGCCTTTGATCGTTTAATTGCTCTGCTGACCATCAGCGCTGGCGATCAGAAGAATCAGGTGAAGGAACGTTTGCTGGAGCTGTTTGGCATGTTTGAGACCGCCGATCCCCGTGTGCTGCAGGCGCGAGGAAAGATGGCCAGCGCGCTGTTCTAAAACCACTCTCTATCCAGAAAAATATAGACCGCTTAGTCTTTTCCAGGACTAAGTGGTCTACATTTTTACCCAAAATGCAGCTCACGCAATAGACATCTCGGTCTATATACTTGCCACCTTCGCGCCCTGCAAATCCCCACACTACTTATATCCAGCCCGAAAATAATACTTCTCTCTAGACGAAGCGGTCTGTTTAAGTATGTGCCATGACATTAACTTTCCATTGGTTCCTATCCACTTCAGGCGATTCCCGCGGCATCATCGGCGGCGGTCACGGTGCAGAAAAATCCGGCACCTCCCGCGAATTGAGCCACAGCTACCTCAAGCAGTTGGCGCTAGCTGCCGAGACCAACGGTTTTGAATCTGTCCTGACACCAACGGGCACGTGGTGCGAAGATGCGTGGATTACTGACGCTTCTTTGATTGAGGCGACAAAACGCTTGAAGTTCCTCGTTGCGCTTCGCCCTGGGCAGATTGGACCTACGCTGTCTGCTCAAATGGCTTCTACTTTCCAGCGTCTGTCTGGCAACCGTTTGCTGATCAATGTGGTCACCGGTGGGGAAGATGCGGAGCAGCGTGCGTTTGGTGATTTCTTGAACAAGGAGGAGCGCTACGCCCGTACCGGAGAATTCTTGGATATCGTGAGCCGCTTGTGGCGAGGCGAAACCGTCACGCACCACGGTGAACACCTGCAGGTGGAGCAAGCTAGCCTTGCGCATCCGCCAGAGATTATTCCGGAGATTCTTTTTGGTGGATCGTCGCCAGCTGCAGGTGAGGTGGCTGCACGTTATGCGGACACCTATCTCACGTGGGGTGAAACTCCCGATCAGGTGGCGCAGAAAATCAACTGGATCAACGAGCTAGCAGCACAGCGCGGCCGGGAACTGCGCCATGGAATCCGCTTCCATGTGATCACCCGCGATACGTCTGAAGAAGCATGGGTGGTGGCAGAGAAGTTGATTAGCGGGGTCACTCCAGAACAGGTCGCTAAGGCTCAAGCCGGGTTTGCAACGTCTAAGTCGGAGGGGCAGCGCCGGATGGCTGAGCTGCACAGCAAGGGTCGTGCCTTTACTAGTGGCTCAACTGCTCGTGATCTGGAGGTGTATCCCAATGTGTGGGCAGGCGTCGGTTTGCTTCGCGGAGGTGCAGGAACAGCCCTTGTGGGCTCGCATGAAGAGGTCGCCGATCGCATCGAAGAATACGCAGCACTCGGCTTGGATCAGTTTGTACTGTCGGGTTATCCAAACTTGGAGGAGGCCTTCCACTTCGGTGAGGGTGTGATTCCGGAGCTGCTGCGCCGCGGTGTGGATATCAAAAATCAAGAATCACGAGTTTTGGAACCTGTTGGGTAAACGGGAAGAACGAGACGTCGATAAGCAAATTTCTTAAGGAACCTGACATGACTACAACCTTGACTCGCCCCAAAATCGCGCTGCCCGCGCGCATCTATTCACCGCTTGCGGTGCTTGTTTTCTGGCAGCTCGGCTCGAGCCTGGGCGCCATCCCGGAGCGGATTCTGCCGGCACCAACCACGATCTTGGCCGCCAGCTGGGAGGTCGCCACAAATGGCACGCTTCTCGACGCCCTCCTCGTCTCAAGCCAACGCGTCCTTCTAGGCTTCGCCCTCGGTGCTGTCCTAGGCATTTCCCTAGGTGTATTGACAGGCATGTCCAGATTTGCAGACACCGCCGTTGATCCGCTCATTCAAGCTGCCCGCGCGCTGCCTCACCTGGGTCTTGTGCCGCTGTTTATCATCTGGTTCGGTATCGGTGAGCTGCCGAAAGTACTGATTATTAGCCTCGGCGTGCTGTATCCGCTGTACCTCAACACCGCCAGCGGGTTCAGGCAAATTGATCCAAAGCTTCTGGAAGCCGGCCACGTGATGGGCTTCGGATTTTTCCAGAGGTTGCGGACCATCATCATTCCTTCTGCCGCGCCGCAACTTTTTGTCGGCCTGCGCCAAGCAAGTGCGGCCGCCTGGCTCTCACTGATCGTGGCGGAACAGGTCAACGCCCGCGAAGGACTCGGCTTCCTCATCAACAATGCGCGCGATTTTTACCGCACCGACCTCGTTATTTTCGGCCTCATTGTCTACGCCAGCCTCGGTCTGCTGTCTGAAGCGCTGATCAGAGCTTGGGAACGTCACACCTTCCGCTACCGAAACGCATAAGAAAGTTGCTCGCCATGACTGCCACATTGTCACTCAAACCCGCAGCCACTGTCCGTGGATTGCGCAAATCATACGGAACTAAAGAAGTCCTCCAAGGAATCGACCTCACCATCAACTGCGGCGAAGTAACCGCGCTGATCGGACGCTCAGGTTCAGGAAAATCCACCATCCTGCGCGTGTTGGCGGGCCTATCTAAAGAGCATTCCGGCTCTGTAGAAATTTCCGGAAACCCGGCCGTTGCCTTCCAAGAGCCTCGCCTGTTGCCGTGGAAAACGGTGCTCGATAATGTGACCTTTGGCCTCAACCGCACTGATATTTCCTGGTCAGAAGCACAAGAACGCGCCTCGGCACTGCTTGCAGAAGTCAAACTTCCCGACTCCGACGCCGCCTGGCCCCTCACGCTCTCCGGCGGCCAAGCCCAGCGCGTCTCCCTTGCGCGAGCGCTCATCTCCGAGCCAGAGCTTTTGCTTCTCGACGAACCCTTCGGCGCCCTCGATGCTCTGACAAGACTGACAGCCCAAGACCTGCTGCTCAAAACCGTGAACACCCGAAACTTGGGAGTTCTGCTGGTCACCCATGATGTTTCCGAGGCCATCGCCCTGGCCGACCACGTCCTTCTTCTTGACGACGGCGCCATCACACACAGTTTGACTGTAGATATCCCCGGCGATCGCCGCACCCACCCCTCCTTTGCCTCCTACACCGCTCAACTCCTTGAGTGGCTCGAAATCACCACACCTGCCTAGAAAGAAATCATGAAATTTAAGAAAATCGCCCTCGTTCTCGCCTTCGGTCTAGGCCTTGCATCCTGCTCATCAGCTTCTGGCGATCCCGCCACCAACGCCGATGGATCCATCGATCTGAGCAAAGTAACCCTTAACATCGGTGATCAAATCGCCGGAACAGAACAAGTGCTCCAAGCTTCAGGGGAGCTAGATGATGTCCCTTATAAAATCGAATGGTCATCATTTACCTCTGGACCACCCCAAATCGAAGCATTAAACGCAGGTCAAATTGATTTCGCGATCACCGGAAACACCCCACCGATCATCGGCGGCCCCACCAACACCAAAGTGGTCTCCGCCTACAACAACGATGCTTTAGGTGATGTCATCTTGGTCGCCCCGGATTCTTCAATAACCTCGGTGGCTGACCTTGCTGGAAAGAAAGTGGCTGTCGCCCGCGGATCCAGCGCCCACGGACACCTCATCCAACAACTAGAAAAAGCAGGCGTGAGCGTTGACGACGTAGAAATCAACCTCCTCCAACCCTCCGACGCCAAAGCCGCTTTCCAAAACGGCCAGGTAGATGCGTGGGCAGTGTGGGATCCCTACAGCTCACAGGCGGAACTGGAAGGAGCTCAAGTTTTGGTCAGGGGAGCGGGACTGGTCAGTGGGCATGGATTTGGTGTCGCAAGTGATGAAGCGCTCGATGACCCCGCAAAGGAAGCCGCCTTGGCAGATTTCCTCGATCGCGTGGCCGACTCTTATGAATGGGCTGAAGACAACACCGATGAATGGGCGACGATTTTCAGCCAAGAATCCGGCTTTGATCCGGAGGCCTCTCAACTGAACACCCGCAGCCTGCGCCATCAGGTGCCGCTCGACGAGTCCGTCAACACCTATCAGAACGCGCTTATCGACGCTTTCGTCTCCGCGGGTCTCGTTGAGGACTTTAATTTCGAGGACACCGTAGACACCCGATTTGAGGGCTAAGTATGTCTGAGTATGGCAAAGGGGCGTTGAGGTGCTCAGACGGCCATACAAAGCATCGTAGTTTGTGCATATGAGGGCTGCTTTTTGCCGCTGTGAGTTGGCTGTTCAGGAATCCGTCCTCGGGTTGGGGAGAGGGGCTGAAACCGAACGAATATTCGCATAAATCTTTCGAATTGGCGCGAATATTCGATCCCGCTGGCCTCCGAACTAGCCATTTTGGTAGAAAATTTGCATCCTTGAGCCGGTATTGGCCCAAGGATGCATTTTCCTGTGTCCTACTTCTGCAGTGAGTAGAACTGAGCACTCATCGCTGGGACATGCAGTGAGAGTGAGTAGGCGAAATTATCGCGTGGTGTCGCTGCTGCTTGAACGGAAGTAGCGATATCGTTTTCTGCACCGAGGAATTCAGCATCATCAGTGTTGAGAACGAGCTTCCATTCGCCACCCGCTGCAACACCGAGCTGGTACTCAGGCTGGGAGGTTCCAGACAGGTTGAATACACACAGCATCTGGGAGCCGTCGCTGCCGAAACGAGTGAACGCCAAAATGTTGTTGGTGGCGTCGTCGCCCTTATTCCATGTGAAGCCTTCTCCGGTGAAATCCTGAGTGTGCAGCGCAGGGGAGTCTGAGTAGACACCGTTGAGGGAGCGGGTCAGAGTGCGGATGGCTTCGTGGTACTCGCCTTGCCAGCCGTCGACAATATCCCATGGCAGTCCCTGGCCTTCAGCCCACTCTTCACGCTGACCAAACTCCTGACCCATGAAAAGCAGCTTCTTGCCTGGGTGTGACCACATGTACGCAAGGAAGGTGCGAAGACCAGCGGCCTTGTTCCACGTATCGCCAGGCATACGGTCCCACAGGGAACCCTTGCCGTGGACGACTTCATCGTGAGAGATCGGAAGTACAAAACGCTCAGAGAATGCGTACACCAAGGAGAAAGTGAGCTCACTGTGGTGGAATGCGCGGTGCACAGGGTTTTTGGAGAAGTACTCTAAGGTGTCGTGCATCCAGCCCATGTTCCACTTGAGGGAGAATCCCAAGCCGCCGTCCCACGTTGGTGCGGTCACGCCAGGCCATGAAGTTGATTCCTCAGCGATGGTGAGCGCACCAGGGTGCAGTCGCAGCACCGTGGCGTTCATTTCCTGCAGGAACTGCACTGCCTCGAGGTTCTCGCGACCACCGTAGATGTTTGGTTCCCATTCGCCGTGCTCACGGGAGTAATCGAGGTACAGCATGGAGGCCACGGCGTCGACGCGCAGACCATCGATGTGGAATTCTTCAATCCAGTACAACGCATTAGCGACGAGGAAGTTGCGGACTTCGTTGCGACCGAAGTCAAAGACCAGGGTGCCCCAATCCTTTTGTTCGCCGCGCCTCCAGTCAGGGTGTTCATAGAGGGCTTCGCCATCAAAGCGGGCAAGAGCCCAATCATCCTTAGGGAAGTGGGCAGGAACCCAGTCCATGATCACGCCAATACCGCGGGCGTGGAAAGCGTCGACTAGCGCACGGAACTGATCTGGAGTACCCCAACGAGAGGTCGGTGCGTAGTAGCCGGTGACCTGGTAACCCCAGGAACCACCGAAGGGGTGCTCTGCGACAGGGAGGAATTCCACGTGGGTGTAGCCAAGATCTGCGACGTAATCAACCAGCTCAGTAGCCAAATCCTCATAGTTCTTACCCCAGCGCCAAGAACCGAGGTGGACCTCGTAGACACTCATTGGCTTGGATGCGAGATCAGTTTGGGAACGCTCGCGCAGCCACTCGGAATCCTGCCACTGGTACTCAGAGGAAGCGACAATAGATCCGGTTGCCGGCGCCAGTTCTGCGCGACGAGCCATCGGATCGGCCTTATCACGACGTTGGCCTTCCCTGGTTTGGACGGCGAATTTGTACACTTCGCCTTCCTCTATGCCTGGGATGAACAGCTCCCACAGACCCGAACCACCCATAGAACGCATCGGATGCTGGGATGCATTCCAACCGTTGAAGCCACCGACCACTGCGCAGCCAATTGCGTTTGGAGCCCACACAGTAAATGCGGTGCCACGAACTGTTCCGAGCGCAGTTTGGTAGGTCTTGATGTTGGCACCGAGAATCTCCCACAAACGCTCATGGCGTCCCTCAGAGAAGAGGTAAATATCCATCTCGCCTACGGTGGGGAGGAAGTAGTATGGATCAGCCTTGACCTGCGGTTCTTGATCAGGCCAGGTGACTTCCAAGCGATAGTCAGCGCGCTCGCGGTGACCTAAGTCAATTGCGAAAATGTCGTCGCCGATAGGGGTCATGACGTGGGAGGTGTCGTCGATAAGCAAATTAACCTGCGTCGCGCCGACCTGGCGCGTGCGGATAACCGAACCAGCTTCGGTCTCATGCCAACCATAAAATCCATGAGGATCGTGATGGTTGCAGTGGCGCAGGCGGGCCAGATCTGCTTCAGGGATGGTGATGTGGCTCGCGGGGTCAACGGTCATGATGATAATCCTTGATAGAAGGTACAGAGATGGGAAATTACGCGCGGTAGGTCTTGATTTCGCGCCACGCGAGACGCTCACGGCGAGACGCTGGAAGTTCAGGAAGAACAAAGATGTGGGCGACATCGCGTAGGGGCTCGAGGCGGACAAAGTTCGTCTCTGACCACAGGTAACGGGAGCCGGTGATCGCATCGCGCACCTCAAACTGTGCACCCGCTTCTAAGCCAAGCGCTCCAAGATCAAGGCGAACAGTAGCCTCACGAGCACTACGTGGATCCAAGTTGACCACAATCAACACGGTATTTCCGGTCAAAGCATCAACCTTGGAGTAGGCGATGATCTGATCATTGTCCGCTTCGTGGAAGTGGATGTTGCGTAGTTGCTGCAAGGCAGGGTTCGCGCGACGGATCTGGTTGAGCAGAGCGATGTAATCCTCGAGAGAATCGCCACGTTCCAGAGCACCCTCGAAATCGCGGGGACGCAGCTCGTACTTCTCAGAATCCAAGTACTCTTCCGAACCAGGCTTGACGGCCTCGTGCTCAAAGAGCTCATATCCGGAATATACGCCCCACACAGGAGACATCGTGGCGGCCAATGCGGCGCGGATAGCGAACATGGCGCGTCCACCATGCTGCAGAGACGCATGCAAAATGTCGGGAGTGTTCACAAACAGGTTCGGACGAGAAATATCCGCCATGCGGGCGATCTCAGTAGCGAACTCGGTGAGCTCCTCCTTGGTGACCTTCCACGTGAAGTAGGTGTAAGACTGGGAGAAACCAATCTTGGCCAAGCCATACAGACGTGCCGGGCGAGTAAACGCCTCCGCTAGGAAAATGACCTCAGGGTTTGATTTATGGATGGCAGAAATAAGCCACTGCCAGAAATTAGCGGGCTTAGTGTGCGGGTTATCCACGCGGAATGTGGTCACACCCAAATCCACCCAGAACTTCACCACACGATAGACCTCTTCGTAGATCTTCGGAGCATCATTATCAAAGTTGATGGGATAAATATCCTGGTACTTCTTCGGTGGGTTTTCTGCATACGCAATGGTGCCATCAGCCAACACCGTGAAAAACTCGCGGTGTTCCTGCGCCCATGGATGATCAGGGGCAGCCTGCAGAGCTAGATCGAGTGCAACTTCCAAATTGAGTTCCCGTGCGCGAGCCAACAACGCCTGGAAATCTTCAATGGTGCCCAACCGCGGATGCGTTGCATCATGCCCACCATCTTTAGAACCAATAGCCCACGGCGAACCCACATCATGAGGTTCCGGGGTCAGCGTATTATTGCGGCCCTTGCGGTTGACCTCGCCAATCGGATGGATCGGCGGGAAGTAAACAGTATCGAAGCCCATCTTCGCGACACGCTCCAACGCCTGAGCAGTGGTAGCGAAAGTGCCATGAACGGGGGTGCCGGACTCATCCCAACCACCTGTGGAACGAGGGAAAAGCTCATACCAAGAGTTGACCAAAGCGGCACGACGCTCGACACGAACCTGCAGGTTTTCACCCATCGTGACCAACTCACGCAACGGGTTAAGTTCTAAAAGATGAGTGACACTCGCGGTGAGCGCTGGGGCGAGACGTGCGCGTACATCGCCGCCGCGCCGCAGAGAGGAGGCGACGTCGAAAAGCGCAGTCCTATCCTCTTTAGACAAATTCTCCGCAGCACGCTCAAACAGCTGAGCCCCGTGCTCAAAGTCGTTATACAACTCATCCGAACCCTGACCGGCCTCAATCTTAGTGGTAATCGCATGACGCCACGTAGCCATAGGATCCGACCACGCATCTACACGAAATGTCCAATTACCAGGGACATCAGGAACGAAAAATGCATTCGACTGATCCTGATTATCAGGAGTGGGGCGCATATGAATCTGAATAGGCTCAGCCGCCACTGAAGAATCCTCCGGACCGGACACATTCAACGTCGCGGCAATTGCATCATGGCCTTCACGCCACACAATAGCCGAGACAGGAACAATCTCACCCACTACTGCTTTCGCTGGATTTCCATCCAAAATGCGGGGACGAACATCATCGATACCGAGACGGCCAGTCACAGTTTTCTCCTCAACATGCAGTGTGAAGTGCGAACAAACGCACACAAGCTTAAAAGTTCGATCAAGCAGACACATCGGCAATTAGCCGGGGGTATGTCTCCATTATGAAAGCTTAACGGAGCTGTGTCACTTCCACACGGAACCGGAGAAATCAGTCAAGATGGGAGATGTGACTAACTCTATAAATAACTCTGCAGCTGCATCTTTTCCCTCTGATGAAGAAGAATCCAATGAAGACCTCCTCATCGATTTCCAAGGAGTCTTCTTTAAGAGGGATGGTCGAAACCTCGTCGGCCCCGTCGACTGGCAAGTAGAACTAGATGAACGCTGGGTAATTATCGGACCAAACGGAGCCGGCAAAACCACACTCATCCGCATGGCATCCGCCGAAGAATTCCCCTCCGGAGGAATGGCACGCCTCATGGGAGAACGCATCGGCAAAACTGACATGCGCGACCTCCGCTCCATGATCGGCGTCAGCTCCTCCGCATTAGGCAACCGAATCCCCTCCGAAGAAAAAGTCTCTGACCTAGTCATCTCCGCAGGCTACGCAATCCTCGGCCGCTGGCGCGAAGACTACGACGAAATGGACTTCGGACAAGCCACCGAAATCCTCGAACAAGTCGGAGCCATGCACCTAGCCGACCGCACCTGGGGAACCCTCTCCGAAGGCGAACGCAAACGAGTCCTGGTCGCACGCGCACTCATGACCAACCCGGAACTCCTCATCCTTGACGAACCAACCGCAGGAATGGACCTCGGCGGACGCGAAGACCTCGTCGGCTACCTCGGAGAACTCGCCATGGACCCAGACGCACCTGCCATCGTCATGATCACCCACCACGTCGAAGAAATCCCCGCCGGATTCACCCACGCAATGCTCCTCGACGAAGGTGAAATCGTAGCCCAAGGCCTGATCAACACCGTCATGACAAACGAGAACCTATCCAAAGCATTCCACCAGCCAATCCAAGTAGACCGCATCGGGGAACGCTACTTTGCCCGCCGTGTGAGAACCGCCAGGAGTCATAGGGCTCAGTAGGTTTTTTGGAGTTGTGGGCCGGTGTTGGAGGGGTGGTTGTTTAATAGGCGACTTCACGTATGCGGACTTCATGTGCGCTGACTTCTTGCGCTCAACTTCTCATGTGCTGACTTCACTCCGGATTGCTGGCATTTAGTAGTGATGTCGTGTGATGAGAAGTTGAGTATGCGAAGTCGGTACCGAGAAGTCGACCTTTAGGACATTTTTAGAGGAGTCCACGCAGAGACTCTGTCTCCGTAAGTTCGATTTCACGGTTACGACTTCGAACTGTCGATATCCCGGGTGCGGTTTCTCAATTACAATTTCGCACTTCCAATTTCTCAAGAGCGATACCACTAGGAAAAGTGCCATTTTCCGACTGAAATCGCCGTTGAGAAATTGAGCGCAAGGTATCGAGTTTGCGAAATCGGTAATAAGAAATCGTAACCGTGAAATCGAACTTTAAACCCAAATGACCGAAAAAGTTCAAACCAACAAGCATCAAGTGACACATTCTCGTGCGGACTGCGCACGGAATCCATAGACTGGTCTGCAGAAGTTTTACGTGTGGGTTTGCTTCGGATGGGGCTTTAACAAGCTTCACAGATGTTGGTTTTTCATAGGCAAGCTATCCAGAAGTAGGCTTTACAGAAAGTCAGGGTGTGGCAATGGTGATGCAGGGCATTGGTGGTAGGAAGCTGGCGGCGACGGTGCTGTTGGTTCGGGATGGGATCATCAATGGGCGTCCTGATGTGGAGGTTTACATTCAGGAGCGTGTGTCTACTATGGCTAATTTTCCTCGGGCGACGGTGTTTCCGGGTGGGGGTGTTGATTCTCGGGATTTTGCGGATGGTCACGGTAAGGAAGTGTGGAGGGGACCTAGCGCGGAGGAGTGGGGTGTGCGTTTAGGCGTGGAGCCTCATGTTGCGTATGCGTTGGTTTTTGCTGCGGTTCGTGAGTTGTTTGAAGAGGCCGGTACGTTGCTTGCGGAGCATACGGATGGTTCTGGTTTGGTGAAGAATGCTGGTCAGTATCACGGATATCGGGAGTTGTTGGAGACTCATGAGATGTCGCTGACGGATATGTTGCAGAGTGAGAATTTGGCGATTCGTAGTGATTTGATTGTGCCTTTTGCCAGGTGGGCGAGCCCTGAGGGTAATAGGGAGCAGTTTGATACGTTTTCTTTTGTTGCTGTGGAGCCGGAGGGGCAGTGTGCGGATGGTAATACGTCGGAGGCGTCTTCGACGGGGTATTTTCCTGCACGGCTGATTTTGGATGGTTGGCGCGCCGGGTTGTTGAGGTTGGTTATTCCGACGTGGGCGTCGTTGTTTGAGTTGTCGCAGTTTAAGACTGTGGAGGAATTGCTGGAGTACAGCGCGCAGGTTGATATGTCTCCTGTGTTGGATGATGCGGTGGATAATCCGAGGTATGCGGAGTTTTATCAGGCGATGCGCACGGAACGGTTTTGATCATTTAAGGTTCATTCATGAGCTTTAGTGCGGATGAGGTGCGTTTCCTGGCGCAGTCGGAGCGGGAAATCGCGGAGATGACTGCGGATCTTGACTTGAGTAAGAAGTCGATGATTTCGGATGTGGCGACGCTTCGGAAGCACTTCGGTGACTTCGGGAGGGCTGTTGCAGAACTAGCGGGGGCGAGGCGCAGCGCGGTGGGGAAGCTTCCGCAAGATTGGCTGATGTGTCAAGAATCTGCGCAGCAAACCACTCCGCCTGCGGTGTCAGCGGAGCGCGCCCGGCGTCTGAAAACTGCACTTGGTGAGAACGTGATTGTTCATGATGTCACCTGTTCCATCGGTACGGAGGGGCATGAACTTATCGATGCCGGCCTTCGCTACCTGGGTTCTGATCTAGATTTCTCACGCACCCTCATGGCAGCCCACAATCTCCAGGGCAAAAACGCCCTGATTTTCCGCGCCGACGCGCTCCAGCCCGCAAGCAGGGGAGCCGACGTCATCATCGCGGACCCTGCCAGACGCGCCGGGGGCAAGCGCATTACAAATCCGGCACAGCTCCTGCCACCTCTGCCTTCGCTTCTCGACGCCTGGATCAACCAACCACTCGCCGTTAAATGTGCCCCCGGCCTTGATTTTTCGGAATGGCCAGGTCTCGTCAGTATTGCCAGCGTTGATGGAGGCGTGAAAGAAGCATGCCTCTACACTACGGATCTGGCAGATGGGGAAACTCGCGAAGCTATCGTGATCAAAGATGGGCTCATTGACCGCATCACCAACTTTGAAGACGATGCCACGGGACAAGACCTTGCGGCTGCACCTGGTGAGTTCATCATCGACCCAGACGGTGCCATCGTGCGCGCCGGGTTGGTTCGCCACTATGCAGTGCGTGAGCAGCTGTGGATGTTGGATGAGCGGATCGCATACCTTACGGGCAATCGGATTCCAGAGGGTACCAGCGGTTTTAGGTTTATTGAAGAGGTTCCGCTGAAGAAGCTGAAATCGGCGATGGCAGCACATGATGCGGGGGCGGTTGAAATTTTAGTGCGTGGTGTTGATGTTGATCCTGATCAGTTGCGGAAAAGATTGCAGCTGAAGGGTACCAAGGCGATGTCTGTGGTGATCACTCGAATTGGCAGCCGAGGGGTTGCATTGATTTGTGGTCCTCGCGAGCGCGCCTAAAGCCGATGCAAATAAAATTGCCCTGGAAATTGTGCACATCGCGCTGGATTGCTTAGTCTGTTCTATATAGACTGGTTTGTCTGTCAGCGCGTGTGTTTATAAAGTTGCGTGAAAACCGACGGTAGGTAGGCGTCGAAAAGCAATGGGCGAAGCCCGCGTAGTATGGGCGGGCAACGCTAAAAGCGCCAAAAACGCCAAAAATCGTGAATTGAAAGGTGAGTGTGGATGTCCACAATCGTGGTTCTGGTTAAAAATGTTCCAGACACCTGGTCTAAGAGGACTCTGGAAGCTGATTTCACCCTTGACCGTGAGGGTGTAGATCGAGTCTTGGATGAGATCAATGAGTTTGCTCTGGAGCAGGCACTGCGCTTGCGGGAGTCCAACCCGGATGCTGGTTACCGCGTTGTTGCGCTGAGCGCCGGCCCTGCCGGTGGGGAAGAGGCGCTGCGTAAGGCGCTGTCCATGGGTGCTGATGAAGCAATCCAGCTCAGTGATGATGCCTTGGCTGGTTCTGATCTTTTGGGAACCGCTTGGGCGCTGAACAACGCTATCAACACCATCGCGGGTGTTGCTCTCATCGTGACGGGTTCGGCTTCTTCCGATGGTTCCATGGGTGCGCTTCCTGGCGTGTTAGCTGAGTACCGCCAGGTCCCAGCGTTGACTAACTTGTCTGCGCTGAAGGTCGAGGGTGCATCTATTACTGCCACTCGCATTGATAACCACGGCACCTATGAGTTGCAGGCTGCACTTCCTGCGGTTGTGTCGATTTCCGATAAGGCTGACAAGCCACGTTTCCCTAACTTCAAGGGCATCATGGCTGCTAAGAAGGCTGAGATCAAGAAGCTTTCCTTGGCTGAAATCGGCGTGGCTCCAGAGCAGGTTGGTCTGTCTCACGCGGCAACTGCTGTTACTGCTGCAGCTGATCGTCCTGAGCGCTCCCAAGGTGATGTCATTGGTGCATCGGGTGCTGCTGAAAAGATTGCTGAGTACCTCGCTTCAGAGAACCTCATCTAGCCACTATCTTCACAAAGGAGAACATTTAAATGTCTATTTCTTATGTGCTGGTTGAGCAGCTAGATGGCCGCCCAGAACCAGTTACCCTTGAATTGATCACTGCTGCTCGCGCACTCGGTGACGTCGTTGCCGTTGTCGTTGGCGAGCCAGGTGCCGGCGTAAACCTTGCTGCTGAGCTCGGCAATTGGGGTGCAGCACAGGTTGTTTCCGCTGAAATCTCTGGCGCTTCCAACCGTTTGATCTTGCCTGCTGTTGATGCGCTGCACATTTTGGCTGCGAACAACCCAGGTCCAATTGTTATCGCTGCAACTGCAAGCGGTAATGAGATCGCTGGTCGTTTGGCTGCCCGTTTGGCTTCTGGTGTGCTCACCGATGTCGTCGGAATCAATGCCGACCGCACCGCACAGCAGTCCATTTTCGGCGACACCATTCAGGTGTCCGCTGCAGTTGGTGGCGCTTCACCGCTGTACACCCTGCGTCCAGGTGCCCTTGATGGCGTGGCCGTTCCTGCAACCGGTGAATTGGCAACCATTGAGATCCCAGGCGCAACCGCCAAGGATGTCACCATCACCTCCTTCACGCCAAGCACCCAGAGCGATCGCCCTGAGCTGCCACAGGCAAAGGTCGTTATCGCAGGTGGACGTGGTGTCGGAAGCGAAGAAAACTTCCGCAGCATCGTTGAACCACTGGCAGATGCATTGGGCGGTGCCGTTGGCGCAACCCGCGACGCCGTTGATCTGGGCTACTACCCAGGCGAGTACCAGGTTGGTCAGACCGGTGTCACCGTGTCCCCAGACCTCTACATCGGCCTCGGCATTTCCGGTGCAATTCAGCACACTTCTGGTATGCAGACCGCAAAGAAGGTTATTGTGATCAACAACGATGAGGACGCGCCGATCTTCCAGATTGCGGACCTCGGTGTCGTTGGCGACCTCTTTGACATCGCCCCTGCGCTCATCGAAGAGATCAACAAGCGCAAGTAGGAGTTTTGAACACTTTTTATCTGGACCATGCAGCCACCACACCAATGCGTGAGGTGGCCGCAGCTGCGTGGATGGAAAACGCGCAGGCATTGAATCCCGCGAGTCAGTACGGTTCGGGGCGTAAGGCGCGCAGCGTTGCGGATTCGGCTCGTGAAGAAATTGCTTCTTTGCTGGGCTGTGAACCTATCGAGGTTG
>JGI2924J29684_1078488_pt1 | contig 56621 bp, 51 predicted proteins | sample BenlonsequencITS_FD_29684 | JGI IMG/M metagenome (IMG submission 29684) | reverse complement strand
CGTCTCCCGCGCGCGGGAGACGAGCCAAGGCGTTCCGTCCGGCGCTGCGAGGCGCACTGTCTACGACAGGCGGTAGTCCAATGCGCCGCCTCGGCGGGGCAGGGGTTACTCTTAGAGAGGCAGGACGCGATTCGCCCATGCGGCGGAGCGCGGTTCCAGGCCCGCCGGAAGCACCACCCTTGTTGGCGAGAGAGACTTTGAAGGAGCAGCCGTGACCGCAATTGCCCCGTTACCCGACACGGAGGTTGCCGCGACCCGAGCGTTCCCGCCCCGCCAGGGCTTGAAGGGCTCGTTCCTGTACAAGTTCGTGACGACCACCGACCACAAGGTGATCGGCAACATGTACATCGTCACCTGCCTCGCCTTCTTCCTGGCAGGCGGCCTCATGGCGCTGTTGATGCGCGCCGAGCTCGCCCAGCCTGGGCTGCAGTTCCTTTCCCCGGAGCAATTCAACCAGCTCTTCACGATGCACGGCACGGCGATGCTCCTGCTCTACGCGACGCCGATCGTCTTCGGGTTCGCCAACGTGGTCCTGCCTCTGCAGATCGGCGCTCCGGACGTGGCCTTCCCCCGGCTCAACGCGTTCAGCTACTGGCTGTTCCTCTTCGGCGGGATCATCGCCCTGTCGGGCTTCCTGACCCCCGGCGGCGCGGCGGACGCGGGTTGGACGATGTACACCAACCTCTCGAGCGTGAAGTACTCGCCGGGCGTCGGCACCGACCTTTGGATCACCGGCCTCGCGGTCGGCGGCCTCGGCACCATCCTCGGCGCGGTCAACATGGTCACCACGGTCATCTGCCTGCGCGCGCCCGGCATGACGATGTTCCGGATGCCGATCTTCACCTGGAACATCCTGGTGACCAGCGTGCTCGTCCTGCTCGCCTTCCCGATCCTCACGGCGGCGCTGATGGGCCTCGCCCTGGACCGGCACTTCGGCGCGCACATCTACGACGCCTCCAATGGCGGCGTGATCCTTTGGCAGCACCTGTTCTGGTTCTTCGGCCACCCGGAGGTCTACATCTTGGCGCTGCCATTCTTCGGCGTGGTCTCGGAGATTTTCCCGGTCTTCTCCCGCAAGCCGATCTTCGGCTACAACACCCTGGTCTACGCGACGCTGTCCATCGCGGCGCTGTCCGTGGCGGTGTGGGCCCACCACATGTACGCCACCGGCGCGGTCTTGTTGCCGTTCTTCAGCTTCATGACGTTCCTCATCGCCATCCCGACCGGCATCAAGTTCATCAACTGGATCGGCACGATGTGGAAGGGGCAGCTCACCTTCGAAACTCCCATGTTGTTCTCGTGCGGCTTCCTGGTCACCTTCCTCTTCGGCGGGCTCACCGGGGTGCTGTTGGCCGCCCCGCCGCTGGACATGCACGTCTCGGATTCCTACTTTGTGATCGCGCACTTCCACTACGTGCTCTTCGGCACCATCGTGTTCGCCACCTACGCGGCGGTCTACTTCTGGTTCCCGAAGATGACTGGGCGAATGATGGACGAGCGGCTCGGCAAACTCCACTTCTGGCTGACGTTCATCGGGTTCCACACCACGTTCCTGGTGCAGCACTGGCTGGGCGACATGGGCATGCCCCGCCGCTACCCGGACTACCTGCCCACCGACGGCTTCACCACCCTCAACATGATCTCCACAATCGGCGCGTTCATCCTGGGCGCCTCCACCCTCCCGTTCATCTGGAACGCATTCCGCAGCGCGAAATTCGGCGAGCCCGCCACAGTCGACGACCCGTGGGGTTACGGCAGCTCCCTGGAATGGGCCACCAGTTGCCCGCCTCCCCGGCACAACTTCTTGGAGATCCCCCGTATCCGCTCCGAGCGTCCCGCGTTCGAGCTGCACTATCCGCACATGTCGCAACGGATGCGTGACGAAGCCCATGCGGGCAGGCGCAACCACGGGCCTATGGGCGAGATCGAACACCACTAGAGAGGCGAACTGGTTCGAAAACGATGACGACGACGAGCGGCGCGCCCGACGCGACCGCCCTAATCACAGTCACCGGCCCCGACCGCCCAGGCGTTTCATCGGCTCTTTTCGACAGTCTCGCCCGAGTCGGCGCGAGCCTGCTCGACATCCAGCAGGTCGTGATCCGGGGCAAACTCACCCTCGCGGTTTTGGTCCGCTCCGAACAAGACCCGCAGAACCTCACCGAGACTCTCGAAGAGGCCACCCGCGGCCTCGGGGTGCGTCTCTTCGTCGAGTTCGGCGAGGGCGTGACCGCCGAGCCGCCGACGTCCACCCATGTGGTCACCGTCCTCGGCAGCGCGTTGAGCGCACGGGCGTTCAGCGCGATCACTGCTGCGCTTGCGCGGTCTGGCGCGAACATCAACTTCATCCGGGGCATCGCGGACTACCCCGTCATCGGGATCGAGCTTTCAGTCCGTGCGGCGGCCTGCGGCGCGGAGGCCGACGGCGCCCTGCGGGCGGCTATGGCGCTCGTCGCGGCGGCAGAGGGCGTGGACATCGCAGTGCAACCAGGCGATTTGGAGCGCCGCTCGAAACGCCTCATCGTCTTCGACGTCGACTCGACCCTGATCCAGGACGAAGTGATCGAGCTTCTCGCCGCGAAAGCGGGCCGTGAGGAAGAGGTCGCGCGGATCACCGCACGGGCAATGGAGGGCGAGCTCGACTTCTCCCAATCGCTTCGCGACCGTGTGGCGACGCTGAAGGGCTTGCCAGCGTCGGTGATGCAGGAGGTGGCCTCCGAGCTGCGCCTCACCCCGGGGGCGCGCACGACCATCCGCACCTTGCGCAGACTGGGGTATCGGTGCGGGCTTGTGTCCGGCGGTTTCCATCAAGTGATCGATTCGCTCGCCCATGAGCTCGGGGTGGAGTTCGTGGAGGCCAACACGCTCGAGGTTCTGGATGGCAAGCTGACTGGCGAGCTGATCGGGCCGATCGTGGACCGAGCCGGGAAAGCATGGGCGTTGCGCGCGTTCGCCCGTCAAAGCGGGGTGCCGCTCAACCAGACAGTCGCTGTGGGCGACGGGGCGAACGACATCGACATGCTGGCCGCGGCGGGACTCGGGGTGGCGTTCAACGCGAAGCCGGCGCTTCGCGAAGTCGCCGACGCGAGCTTGAACCAGCCCTACCTCGACACGGTGCTGTACGTGTTGGGCGTGACGCGGCGCGAAATCGACGCGGCCGACGAGTCAGACGGTTTGCGTGTCGAAAAACCCGCCCCTGGCGGCCGAAGCGAACGTCGTTCATAGCCCTGAACTGGACTTTTCAAAGGAAAAAAGGTATCTTCGGACTATATTATTCATGCCGCTGGGGATGAGCCCTGGGGAGAGTCGCGGCAATGATGATCGAAGGGAATCGAGGAACCATATGGTCACCACAGAGATTGGCGCGGTCGCGCTGCATGTCTCCACATTGGAATACGTGCGCAAACTTGCCAAGACAGAGAGCGTTCCCACAGTGCTGGCCTGTTACCAGGGCTTTTACGTGGACGTTGAGCAGCGGCGCAAAGAATGGGACCTCATGAACGCGGAGCTCAACGAGAAGGGGATCCTGCGGGGGGAAGCTGTGCACCCCGAGCTTCAGGCGTGGCTGGAGGCACTGGACCACCCTGATCGTGAGCTTTCTGGACGTGTCAAGCGCGGGGAGAGCATGTTGCGGATGGCTTTGGTGCGTCGTGGCGATGTGCACGCGCTCGCGATCCGTTACGGGGATGAGGTCGTGATCCAAAACTTCGAGTACGACGCGCAGAAATCCTCCGGGCAGCTCGCGAGGGCAGCTCTCGTGGTGCTGGGCGAGGGCGTGATCCCTGATTTCAACCGCGTGAGCGCGCCCACGCAGAGCATCGTGGACGCGATGCCCCGAAACGTCGATCTCGACGCGGTCTACACCTCGCTTTTGCGGGTCGGCGCGAGTCAAAAGGACGCGAAGGTCCTCGCCACCATTATGGCGACTGTCGAGGTGCAGTCCGAGTTCGTTGTCTACGAGCGAGGAGACGGGCCACGAGCCAGGGGCAAAGGCGCGGTCTCGGTTTTCGACTCCCCGAAGGGGCGCTTCGTCTCCAGTCCGAGTGTGGCTTCCGACGGCGAAATCTGGTCCACGATGACACCGGGCACAGACCATCGGATTTCGCAAGCGTTCAACTCGCTCATCGAGCTGTTGCCCAGCGAGCAGTGGTGGCCAGAAGCCTCATGAGCCAGCGCGTCCGGCGCGCCGGACGCAGTCATGGCTTCGTATGCCGTGGTCCTGGCTGTGGCGGCTGCCCGTAAGGGGACTGCCCCGGAGCGGGGCCCATCGGTCCGGGCGCAGGTCCGCTTGGACGCGGCGCTTGCGGCGGCATGGGCGAGCGGTTGCCGCCCGAGCCCGGCGCTGCTGGCCTCGGCCCCACCGGCCCAGGCCCGGTCGGCCGGTTCACGCCGCCAGTGCCTCCTGGAGGGCCGAACGGCGGACGCTGGGGCACTGGGCCGGGACCCATCGCGGGACGCGGTCCACCAGGACCAGGGGGCAGTCCCGGCGCAGGACGAGCCGATGCCGGCCTCGGCGGCAAGCCGGAGCCGCCAGGACCGCTCGCGACGGCCTGCTGTGGCGGGCTTTGGCGGCCTTGGCCATAGAAACGAAGTTCTTCTCGAGGGTTGACCATGTTCAAGACGAACTCTTTGTCTTCGGTTATCACCTTGACCTGGCCCGGTGACTGAGGGTTCTGGACGAGAGCGAGGTCGACCTCGGGCGTCTTTTCCGATCCTGGGGGCTTCACACGGATCACAGTGATCTCGGAGCCGTGCATTTGAACGTCCACGCCGTCGAAAACCATGACGTTGAACTCCCGTCCGGATGTGCTCGACCGCTCGGCGGCGGCCTGTCCGCCCGCGAGCCAGAGCGCTTTGCGGCTGTTCACCACGGAGACCATGCCTTGCCAAGCTTGTGGCCGGTTGGTGTGGACGAGCACACGCGCTCCGACGCAGAGCGCCCGGAGCACCACTTGTTGCGCGAACTGGATCTCCGAGATGATTTCGACGTTTGTCGACTGCTGCGAGCTCGTCGCGACGCCGAACAGCGCCATGGTGACCGCCTGGCCGTTCTGGTTCGCTCCGATGAGCTGACCGCAACCGGAAGCCTGGATGCGCAGTTCTCGAAGCCGTTTGGTGGCCGCAGTGATCCCCGGGGCGGGGGCTTCCAGGCTGCGCGCGCCGAACGGCAGGCTGGCGAGGAAGCCTTTCAGTTGTTCACCGCTGAGCCGGGACAAGGTGGGCAGCGGGGGGGAAGTGAGCTCTTTCGGGGTGAGGTAGCGGACGAACCCGGACAGTTGGACGTAATCGCGGACGTCGATGTTCCCGCCCACGGGGCGCAAGCGCAGGGTGACGGTGGTCAGGTTCGACGGGACGGTCCAGAGCTGGGTGAGCCCGGCTCGGCTGAACGCGGCAGGAGAGATCTGGAACGTGGTGAAATGGCGGTACTGGCCGCCTTGGATCTCTTTCCACGACTCAGTCATGTCGTCGAACCGCAAACCCTCCGAGAGGCGTCCGATCGCCGTGTTCATTTGCGCAGCGCTGAGGATGTTGACGCGCTGGCCGCTTTCGCGGAGCCGGTGTGCGACACGGCTGGTGGCGCTCATCATCGTTTTGAGCACCCCCTCCGGGCCGCCGCCGCGTTTCTCTATTGCCTCCGTGCAATGGAGGGGGTTCAGCCGCAGCACGACCCAGACCGAACGGTAGGCGATTGCGGGGAGCTTGCCGAGGATGCTCTCGTACACCTGGGTGTAGGGGGCGTTGTTCGGCGCGCGCCAGCCGTGGCTGATGACGTCGATGCCGTCGAGGACGATGTCTTTGTACTGGTTGAGCGACGCGGCGAGCGTGTCGAGGGACACGATGTCGTCGGTCTGGATGTCCCGAGGCGTCAGCGTGGTCGCCTCGTATGGCCTCGGGGTGATGTGCAAGACCGAGATGAGCAGGTCGTCGTCCCAACGGAAACCGAACAGCGCGCCGCCTTCGCCGCTCACGTCGAAAGCATGCGGGATGTGGTCGGGGCCGAGCTTCTTGTTGGGCTTGGCCATTTTGCGCCAGAGGTACGACGTGAGCGTCCCGATCCGAGTCGTGAGCGACTTCCCCCGGACGCGCAGGATCAGGAGCAGCCCGAGCACGGCGGGCACGGCGATGACCGCCCAGAGCGGAGCCTTCACACTCGCGAGGACGAAGAAGGAGAGGACCGAGACGATCTCTGCGGGGACCAGGTTTTTCGGCCGGAGCTCCAAGCTGACGAGAAAGGCCTTGTGCCCAGGGCGTAATTGCCCCTCGGCCTTCTTGTCGGCTTTTTGTTTGGCCTTGAAGGCGGCGACTTCCTCTTTGGTTCGTCTCGCCGTGCTCGACTGGCGGTTGCGGAACGCCATGTCGAGATGATCGGGTGCTGGGGCAGGCGCTGGTGCGCTCACTTTTTCCCTCCTGTTCGATTCCGACGGGCGTCGCGGACGGGAATGCTCACCACGGCTCCAAGGGCGAGGAGCAGCAACGAGACGCCGGCCACTGCGAAGGCGAAGTTCCTGGGCCGGTGCTCTGGCAGCGCCGGCGGGACTGGCGGCGGCAGCCGCTTGGTTGCGTATTGCTGCACGAGGTCCAGGGCGGGACCGGGCTGTTCGGTCAAAGCGGCGACGATGTCGATGAGGCCGTAGCCGACGAAGTTGTCTCTGCCTCGGGGCGGGTGGATCGCGGTGCGCTCCAACTGTTCGATCACTTGCGTGCGGTTCCAGTCAGGGTGCAGCTGCCGCAGCAGCGCGGCGGCTCCGGCGACGATCGGCGCGGCGAAGCTGGTGCCTTGGATGCCCTGGAGCTTGCCCTCGCCTGCGGGGGTCGCGTCGGCGAGGTCGCGGTTGTTGTCCCCGACGTCGTCGCCGGGGCGGGGGTTCACAGAGATCATGTTGTCCCCTGGCGCGGCGATGCCGACCCAAGGGCCGCCGATGGTGCCGCTGCCTTGTTGGCCGCTGGCGTCGATCCCGGCGGGCTGGCCGGAGCGGTCGACCCACCCGACGGTGAGCACGTACTGGTACCACCATGCCGGGGTCACGACGGTCTGCAGGGTCTTCCAGTTGGCCTCGTTCGTCGGGTCCTGCGTGTTGAACGGATGCTTCGGGCCGTACGTGGGAGTTCCAGGGTCTGAGGGCGGGGCTGGCTCTTGGGTGTTGTACTTGTACCGCTGGGTGGCGTCGTAGTCGGGGTTCTGGGTTTTGCAGGTCGCTTCTTTGTTGCCGCCTTGCAGGTTGCCCGCCGCGACGACGACCACGGCGTCCTTCTCGTCTGCCGCGTACCGGAGCGCCGCGCCGAGATCGGCGTCCTTGAACCTGTTGTCGTTCTGCTGCCAGTTGCCAGCCGGGAAACAAGAGTCGATGGAGATGTTGATGACCTGCGCGCCGAGGTCGGCGGCGTGGACGACCGCGTGCGCGAGCGTGTCGAGGGTGCCCGCGACGATGTTGCTGTCACCGCCTTTGGGGCCGAAGAGCTCGCTGGATTGGCGGATCGAGATGATGTGCGCATCGGGGGCGACGCCGACGAAAGAGTCTGTTTCGGGCTTCGCTTTGGCGGCGATGAGGCCCGCTGCGAAAGTGCCGTGCAGGTCGCAGTCGTCGAGTCCGTTGGTGTCGCCCTTGTGGCCTGGCTCCGGGCTCTCGCCGCGGATGTAGTCGCCGCCGCCTTCGACGCCCTCCAGCCGGTCTTTGACTTCGGTGACCCCAGTGTCGATGATGGCCACGCTCACCCCGGCGCCGGTCGCGATCCGGTGCGCCTTGTCGAGGTCGAGGCTGCGCTGGCCCCAGGTCGGGTTTTTGAAGTTCGTGTCCGGGTAATGCTCGCCGGTTCTGCAGAGGGACTTCTGCTCGTAGTCGACGCCGCCGCTGGAAACTTCGCCGCTCGGCGTCGCGTCGGAAGCTGTCGGCGGACCGGTGACGTTGATGTTGTCCGCGAACGCGAGCGGGGCGTTCGCGCCGGGGAGGACAGAGGCCGCGAGGAAGATCCCGGCCATGCCCGTCGCGGTGGCGCGCGCGCCTCTCCGGGAGAGGCGCGCACGCGGAGCTGGTTTCGCCGTCATGGCCGCTGCCCCTTGCGGGCATGGGCACACAACCTGCGGGCCCTCGTTGAGGCGGACCAGGGACAAGGGCTGGCCACAGGCGAACCGGCGGACGTCATAGCTCGATGTTCCGGACCGCGCTGTACAGGCCCATGATCCAGAAGACCAGCGGGAAGATAAGCGCGATGAGCGTGTATTCGAAGACCTCGCCAGCTCGCCGCATCACGGGCGAGTATGTCTGGTTGGGGACGATCACGCCGATAATCAGGAACGCTATGGAGAAGAGGACCAAAGCGACCCCGAGCGCCAGCGCGATCCAAGGCTGGTGTTCCAGCGTGCCCCGCCCGCCCGCGTAGAGCAACGCGACGAAGAGGAGGAAGCCCGACACGATCATCACGCTGGCCTGGACGAGGTCGGTGAAGCTGCGGCCGCGCAAGACGAGGACGATGGCGACGATGACCCCCAGGAGCGGGCCTTGCCACGGGTATTCGGCGGTCGGCCGGGCGGCTGCCAGCGCGCCGCCGATAGCGACCAGGCTTGACGCGATCACCAGGCCAGTGAGGTAGTTGTTCGCCGCTTTGGCGCGTTGCTCCAGGTCTTTCGCATTGGGCAGAGCCATCGCGCCGATCGCGCCGATGCCTTCGACAGAGGGATGCAGGTCGATCTCTTCCGCGTCCACGGCCTGGCCTGCTGTCGGCACCGGAGGAAGCGGGAGTTTCGCGAGGGCGATGGTGAACTTCGAGGCCGAGGAAATGATGAAAATCGCCATGCAGACCAGAGCGGCGCCGACGACCTGGGTGCTGTGCCCGAAATAGTCCATGTCCGCGTAGGCGAGGCCGACCAGCAATGCGAGCGTCGCGACTGCGGTGTGCTGGACCATGCCTGAGAGCGAGACGCGGGAAGAGATGATCGCGAACACGAACGCCACCGCGCATGCCGCCCATATGCTGGAGAGGCCGATAGGGCCGGGCACGCAGACCATGACGCCGAAGAAAATGAACGGCAGGCCGCACCAGCACAGCACGTTGGCGATGGTGTGCTGGTGATAGCGCCTGCCGATGACCCACCCCGCGATGTGGAAGAAGAGCCCCCAGACGATCAACAGGACAGGGGACAGGAAGTCTTCGAACCGGCTCTCGTGCGCGACGCTGCCGTAGAGGAACAGCAGACGCGCGGCGAAGAAGGAGGCGACCACGAGCGTCGCCATGCCCAGATAGCGGGCGGCGTTCGGCCCCCAGTGCCGGAAGGCGTGCTGGTTGACCCTGGCGACGGCGTCGATCACGTCGTCGAAGAGCAGGGGCGACTCCTCGGCGGCGACGGCGCGGAGGATCAACAGGTCCCCGTCGTGCACGCCTGCTTCGGCGAGGGTTTTGGTCAAAGGGATCGGGGCTTGGCCGACGCGGCCCAGCGTCCACTGGTTTCGCGCCTCGTTCTGACTGCCCTCGCCCCCGAGGTTCGGCACGCGGGTCTGGATGAGCGCGACCAAGTCGGGGATGAGCACGGCGACCGGCACCTCAGAGGGAAGCCCCACGTCGAATTGCGCGTTCCCGCCGAGCACCGCGACCCGGCACAGAGCAGGTTCGATGCTGCTTCCGGAATCCTTGGTCAACGCTGGCGAACTCACCGGCTGCACTCCCTCCGAGGACTGGCGACCCGGTTCAAGTTCCTCTGGAGGACCCTGCTCCGGATTTCACAACTATTATCTGTCGATAGACACTAGACCACCATGATGCTGCACTGCGAAGCCAGTGTCCAGTATGTGCCCTCGGCCCGGTGATTTTGGATCCGGAATTTTCGACAGGGCAGATTTCCGGCACGACAGCCCTGCCGGGCTCCTTGTCGGCCAGTCGTCCGCCCAAGCCTCGTTGCACAAGCGTTGCGGAGACACGGCAGACTAGGGGCATGACAACCGCCGCTTCCGACTTGGTCCTCGACTTCGATGGCGTCCTCTTGCGGCGCGGCGCCAGCACGCTCGTCGGGCCGATCGATTGGGAGGTGGAGCTCGACGAGCGGTGGGTGGTCATCGGTCCCAACGGGGCGGGGAAAACATCCCTCCTGCGTCTTGCGGCAGCTCAGGAGCACCCTACGAGCGGATCTGCGCTTGTGCTCGGGGAGCGGCTCGGCAGAACCGACGTCGCTGAGCTGCGCCCGAGGGTCGGTCTCTCCTCCTCGGCGCTGGCCGCGCGCATCCCGGCGGGCGAAGTGGCGTTGGACTTGGTCATGTCGGCGGGGCACGCGGTGGTCGGCAGATGGAAGGAACGCTACGAGCGAATGGACGAGGAACGGGCGCGTTCGGTCCTCGGCATGCTCGGAGCCACCAAGCTGGCCGGCCGCACATTCGGCACGTTGTCCGAGGGGGAGCGCAAACGGGTGCTCATCGCCAGAGCGCTCATGGTGGACCCGGAGCTCTTGTTGCTCGACGAGCCTTCCGCCGGGCTGGATCTCGGCGGCCGGGAGGATCTCGTGGCGCGGCTCTCGAACCTGGCGGACGACCCCGATTCCCCCGCGATCGTCATGGTCACCCATCATGTGGAGGAGATCCCGCCCGGCTTCAGCCACGCGCTCCTCTTGCGCGACGGGCAGGCGGTCGCGCAGGGGCTCATCGCTGATGTGCTCACGAGTGAGAATCTGTCGCAGACTTTCGACCAGCCGATTTTCCTCACGAAAGCGGGCGGGCGGTATTTCGCGATGCGCGCCAACAGTTCCGGGCGCCGGTTCATCGGGGGCTGAGGGACGCGTTCTTGCTGCTGGTAGCATGCGTCGCATGGCTGAATTCGTGACTGTGCAGAAGCAAGCGGAGCATCCTGGCGTGGCGGTCATCCGTCTGGACAGGCCGCCGATGAACGCCCTCAACGCGGCGCTGTTGCGCGAGGTCTCCGCCGCGGCCGACCAGGTGAGCGCGGACCCAGAGGTGCGCGCGGTGGTCGTGTACGGCGGAGAGAAAGTGTTCGCCGCGGGCGCGGACATCAAAGAGATGGCCACGCTCACCAAGGACGAGATGGCCGCTCGGGCCGGGGAATTGCAGTCCGGCCTCGGCGCGCTCGCGCGGATTCCCAAGCCCACTGTCGCCGCGATCACCGGCTACGCCCTTGGCGGCGGGTTGGAGCTCGCCTTGGGCGCTGATCGCCGGATCGCCGGGGACAACGTGAAGGTCGGACTGCCGGAAATCTTGCTCGGCGTGATCCCTGGCGGCGGCGGAACCCAGCGCCTGCCCCGTTTGATCGGCACGGCGAAGGCGAAAGACCTGATTTTCTCCGGGCGGTTCGTCGGGGCGAACGAGGCGTTGCAGCTCGGCGTCGTGGACGAGGTGGTGGCCCCGGACGAGGTGTTGCGCGCCGCGTTGGAGTGGGCTTCGCGGTTCCAAGGGGCGGCGAGCGTCGCCCTGGCCGCCGCCAAGCGGGCGGTGGACGAGGGCGTGCAAACCAGTCTCGACGCGGGCCTGGCCTTGGAGGAAGAGCTTTTCGCAAGCCTTTTCGGCACCGAGGACCGGTCCATCGGAATGGCCTCGTTCATCGAGAACGGGCCGGGCAAGGCGAAATTCGTCGGCAGGTAGCGAGCGGTTAAGCTTTCTGGTTATGACTGCGCACGAAGATGTCCCAGCCGCCGGCGCCGAGCTTTCGGCGATGAAGACAGGACAAACGGACAGAGCACAGCCCCGCCCGCACGCGACCGCCGAAGAAGTTCAGGCCGCGTTGCACGACACCAAGCTCGCCCAGGTGCTGTACCACGACTGGGAAGCGGAGACGTACGACGAAAAATGGGCGATCTCTTACGACGAGCGCTGTGTCGAATACGCCAAGAACCGCTTTGAGCTCGTCGCCCCAGGGCAGAAGCTGCCATACGGCCGAGCCCTCGAACTGGGATGCGGCACTGGCTTTTTCCTGCTCAACCTCATGCAAGGCGGGATCGCTGAGAAAGGGAGCGTCACGGACCTCTCCCCGGGCATGGTCAAAGTCGCTTTGCGCAACGCCAAGCAGCTCGGGTTGGACGTGGACGGCAGGGTCGCGGACGCCGAGGGCATCCCGTACCCGGATGACACCTTCGACTTGGTGGTCGGTCATGCTGTGCTCCACCACATCCCCGACGTGCAGCAGGCGCTCACCGAGGTGCTCCGTGTTTTGAAGCCGGGCGGGCGGTTCGTCTTCGCGGGCGAGCCCACCACGATCGGCAACTGGTACGCCCGAAAGCTCGGCCAGATCACCTGGCACACCACTATCGCGGTGACCAAGCTCCCTTTCCTCAAAAGCTGGCGGCGGCCGAAGCAGGAGCTTGACGAGTCCTCGCGCGCTGCCGCGCTGGAAGCCGTTGTGGACTTGCACACGTTCGACCCCTCGCAGCTGCGTGAGATTGGCCTGCGCGCTGGCGCGCGCGAGGTGCGTGTGGTGACCGAAGAGCTTTTCGCGGCCATTGTCGGTTGGCCGGTGCGCACTTTCGAAGCCGCGGTTCCTCAGGGCAAGCTCGGCTGGGGCTGGGCGAAGTTCGCGTTCGCCTCTTGGAAGCGCATGAGCTGGTTGGACACGCGTGTCGCGCACAAAATCGTGCCGGACAAGTTTTTCTACAACGCGCTCATCACGGGTGTGAAAAAGGGCGAGCAGCGCTGAGCGGTGGGGCCGCTCAACGCTTGCGGGAGAGCGAGAGCCCGAAGTCTTCTGCGGGATCGGTCCACCAGCCGATGAGGTCGAGCCCCGCCCCGTCAAGCTCCTGTTCGACCTTCTCGCGACGGAATTTGCAGCTGACCTCGGTGTGCATCTCTTCGCCTTCGGCGAAATCAACGTCCAAATCGAGTTCTGCGACCCGGACATGTTGCGCACGCCTCGCCCGCAGCCGCATCTCGATCCACTCGTTGTCCGTGTCCCACAACGCGACATGCTCGAAACCGTCGAGATCGAAGTCCGCCCGCAGCTCCCGATTGAGGATCGTGAGAATGTTGCGGTTGAACGCGGCAGTGACCCCGGCGCTGTCGTCATAGGCCCGCACGAGCCGTCTCGGGTCCTTCACGAGGTCGGTGCCGAGCAAAAGCGTCTCGCCGGGCTGCAGCGTCGCGGACATGGCTGAGAGCAACTTCGCCCGAGGCTCCGGGGGGTAGTTGCCGATTGTTCCGCCGAGGAAGACGAGCATCCGGTCCGCCCCTTCGGGCAGGAATGCGAGGTGTTGGTCGAAATCCCCGACGACGCAATCGACCCGCATGCCGGGGTAGCGCCGACGCAGGCCCGCTGCCGCGCCGTCGAGCGCGGATTCGCTCACATCGAAGGCGATGTAGCGATGGGGCCGCAACGCGTCCAGGATCGTCCGGGTTTTATCGGAGGACCCGGAGCCGAGCTCCATCACCGTCCGCGCGCCGGAGCGTTCGGCGATCTCATCGGCCGCGAGCCGCAGCGCGGCGCGCTCTGCCTCGGTGGGGTAGTACTCGGGCAGCGCTGTGATGGCGTCGAATAATTCGCTGCCCGCCGCGTCGTAAAGCCATTTCGGCGCAAGCCGCTTCGGTGTCGCGCGCAGACCGGCGAGCACGTCCTCGCGCAGGCCTCTGCGCAGGTCGTCCTCTTGCAGGAGCTGGGTCCGCGTGGACAGCGGGCCGGTGTCGAGAGGGGTCATCAGGCGTCCTTTTCCCGTGGGCATTTTTGGCCGCTGTGTGAGCGCGGCTCGCTCTTCAAAATCATCGGCGGCCAAAAATTTTCACGGCGCCCAGTCCTGGGCCAAACGCAGTCCGGTGAAGGGCCAGCGCGCGGCGGGGCCGAAGAAGTTGCGATATGTGATTCGAGTGTGTCCGACGGGCGTGACGCAGGCCCCGCCCCGCAGCGTCATCTGGTTCGACATGAACTTGCCGTTGTACTCGCCGATGGCGCCCTCTGAGGGCGCGTAGCCGCGATAGGCGATATAGGGGCTCGCCGTCCATTGCCACACTTGTCCGTGCCATTGGGCGCTCGGTTTCCCTCGGCTCGTGGAATCAGCAGGCTCGGGCCGCAAGGCGATGCGCGGGCGCGGGTCGTGCTCGGCTTTGTCAGCTCGGGCGGCGTGTTCCCATTCGAACTCGGTGGGCAGGCGTTTTCCCGCCCACCGCGCGAAGGCGTCCGCCTCGTAATAGCTCACATGGCACACTGGCTCCTGCGGCCGGACAGGGCCAACGCCGTACAGGCTGTACTGGCTCCACGACCCGTCCGGCTCGGGCCGCCAGTACAGGGGCGCCTGCCAGTTTTCCCGTTGCACGGTCGCCCAGCCGTCGGACAGCCAAAGACCCGCCCGGCGATATCCGCCGTCTGCGATGAATTCGAGCCATTCCTGATTCGTCACCAGTGATCCGGCGATACGGTACGGTTCAAGCCACACTTTGTGCTGGGGGCCTTCGTTGTCGTAATGGAAGCCTTGCCCGTCGTGGCCGATTTCCACAAGGCCGCCCTCGTGCTCGTGCCACAGCTCCACGGGCATGGGCTGGGGTTTCCCCTGGGCGACGCGCTTGAGATGCGGGTTCCCGTGCAAAACAGCCGCACCGTGATGAGAGCCGTCCTTGGCGCCGACCCCGCCGAAACCTTGCATTGGGTCCAGGTACGCGGGCAAGAGCGGGTTGGCCGCGAGCGCGTGCTTGATGTCCATGAGCAGGAGCTCCTGATGCTGTTGCTCATGGTGCAAGCCCAGCTCCACGAGCGCGGCGGTCTCATCGTCCACTCCTGCTCGCAGGAGATCGCACATGGACTCGTCCACGCTCGCGCGGAAAGCCGCGACCTCGCCGATGCCCGGCCTGGTGATCAGCCCCCGGTTCTGCCGTGGGTGGCGGGGCCCGACAGCCTCGTAGTACGAGTTGAAGAGAAAGTCGAATGCTTTGGCATAGGGCCGATAGCCGGGAAGTTTGCCGAGGATAAAAGTCTCGAAGAACCATGTGGTGTGCGCCCGGTGCCATTTCGTGGGGCTCGCGTCGGGCATGGACTGGATCGTCTGGTCTTCGGCGGAAAGAGGTTCGGCGAGTTGTTCGGTGCTCTTCCGGACGTGCAGGAAGCGGTCCATGAGAGGCGCGGTTGCAGGGGGGGCTTGCGGCCCAATGGGATGCATTCGGGCGATTGCGGTTTCGGTGAGCGACATGCGTTGACCTTTCTCGCCTGGTTTTCGCATCTGAAATTTCAGCCTACACGCGCACGCCGACAAAAAGAGCCCGCATTATGACGTGGCGCACAATGTGATGTCTTATCCCTGGTGAAGCCCGCATTCGGTCTTATTGAAACCAGCCCACCGCCCGCTGCGCGGGTCCGAACCCGGCAGGGGTTTGCGCGTGCACGGCGCGCAACCGATCGACGGATAGCCCTCCTCCACGAGCGGATTCACCAGCACGCCGTTGCGGGTGGCGTACTCGGCGAACTCCTCGTCGCTCCACGTCACGATAGGATTGAATTTCACCAGCCCGAAAGCCTCGTCGTAGACCACCTTCGGCGCATTTGCCCTGGTGGGGGACTCGACCCTGCGAATACCGGTGATCCAGGCCCGGTAGCCCGCGAGACCTTTGGCCAGAGGCTCGACTTTGCGCAGCCGGCAGCATTCTCCGGGGTTGTCGGCGAAGAGGTCTTTGCCGAGCGTTGCGTCCTGCTCGGCGACCGTGTGCTCCGGGGTGAAGTTCACGACACGGATTTGCGGGTACACCAGGGAAACCGCGTCCCGAACCCCGAGCGTCTCGGCGAAATGATACCCGGTGTCGAGAAAAACGACTTCGATATCCGGCTTCACGTTCGCGACCACGTCGATGAGGACCGCGTCCTGCATATTCGAGGCCACGGCGATCTTGCCGTCCACATGCTCGAAAGCCCAGCGCACGATCTCCTCGGCAGAGGCGTCTTCCAGCTCCCGCGCGGCGCGCTCGGCGATCGCGCGGTCATGCCGCGCCTGCTCGGCGGTTTCAGTCGTCACGTTCACCTCAACACTCTCAGCGGAGCTCTTGTTCCTCGGCGCGCCGGGCCCATTCGGCGAAACGCTCGCCTTCGGCCCGGTTCGTGAGGTAGTTGGTCACCACACGTTCGATGTAGTCGCCGAGCTCATGGGTGGTGACCTTGTGTTGACGCAGTTTGCGGCCGAAATCTGGGCCGAAGCCGAGGCTGCCGCCCAAATGGGCTTGGAAGCCCTCCACCGGAGCATCGCTCTCGTCGTCGTTCACCATTTGCCCTTTGAAACCGATGTCGGCGATTTGGGAGCGGGCGCACGAGTTCGGGCATCCGTTGATGTTGATGGTGATGGGGGAGTCGATCTGGTCCTCCAGGTGCCCGAGCCGCGACTCAAGCTCTGGGACGAGCGCCTGGGAGCGCTTGCGGGTTTCGGCGAAGGAGAGCTTGCAGAACTCTATGCCGCTGCACGCCATGAGGTTGCGACGCCAGACGGAGGGGCGGGCTTTGAGCCCCAGGGGTTCGAGTTCCCCGATGAGCGCTTCGACGTGCTCGTCGGGCACGTCCAAGACAATGAACTTTTGGTAAGGGGTGAACCGGACTTTGTCAGAGCCGGCGCGTTCGACGGCTTCGGCCGCTTTGGCGAGCACCGATCCAGAGACTCGGCCCGCGATCGGGGCGAAGCCCACCGCGTTGCGGCCGTCTTTCTGGCGGGTCACCCCGACATGGTCGCGTGTTGGGACTTGGGGCGGCGCGGGTCCGTCCACAAGCGCCCGACCGAGGTACTCCTCTTCGAGGACTTGGCGGAATTTCTCCACACCCCAATCTTTGACCAGGAATTTCAGCCGGGCTTTCGCGCGCATGCGCCGGTAGCCGTAATCGCGGAAGACGCTGACCACGCCCTCCCACACATCCGGCACCTCCGCCTCGGGCACCCACGCGCCGACGCGCTGCCCGAGAATCGGGTTCGTCGACAGCCCGCCGCCGACCCACAGGTCAAACCCTGGTCCGTGCTCGGGATGGTCCACACCGACGAACGCGACGTCCTGCACCTCGTGCGGGACGTCCATGAGGCCGGTGATCGCGGTCTTGAACTTGCGCGGCAGGTTCTGGTACTCGGGCTTGCCGATGTAGCGGCGCTTGATCTCTTGGATGGCCCAGCTCGGATCGATCACCTCGTCCTCGGCGACCCCGGCCAGCGGGGAACCGAGGATGACACGAGGGCAGTCCCCGCAGGCTTCCGTGGTGTCCAATCCCACAGCCGCCAGCCGCCGCCAGATCTCCGGCATGTCCTCCACCCGGATCCAGTGCAGCTGCACGTTCTCCCGGTCGGAAAGGTCTGCGGTGTCCCTGCCGAACTCGACGGACAAGGCGGCGATCGTCCGCAGCTGCTCCAGGTTCAGCGCCCCGCCGTCGCTGCGGATGCGCAGCATGAAGAACTTCGCTTCCAAAAGGTCCGTGTTGTCGTCTCCGGTGTACGTGCCGTCGTAGCCTTGCTCGCGCTGGGTGTAGAGACCCCACCAGCGGAATCTGCCGCGCAAGTCCTCCTTGGAGATGCTGTCGAAGCCCTCTTTCGCGTAAATCTGCTCGATTCGCTCGCGCACGCCCAAAGGGGCGGCCTCTTGTTTGATCCGCTCGTTGTCGTTCAGCGGGGTTTGGCCGCTGACTTTCCATTGGCCCTCGTCACGCGTTTTCTGCGGGCGGGCGGGCCGTGCTGGGCTGGGCACTTCGGACATCTCACTCATTGTAGGGGAGGATGCGCAGCCCGAAACCCGCTTGCCGCACACTGGACAGGTGCAATCCCTGTCTGCTGCCAACGTCCCCGCAGCGGCGGGCGGTTTTCCTCTTGATTCGCTCACGCCGAGCCAAGGCGCGCCGTTCGGCGTGTACGTGCATGTCCCATTCTGCGCGAGCCGCTGCGGGTACTGCGATTTCAACACCTACACGCCGAGCGAGCTGGGCGGGCGCAGCGGAACCGCAGAGTGGTTCACCGCCGTGGAGCAAGAGTTGGATTTGGCCGCGAAGGCCTTGAGCCATCTTGGCGAGCCGCCTCCGGTGAGCACGCTGTTCGTCGGCGGCGGCACGCCTTCGCTGCTCGGCGCGGCGGGCCTCGCCCGTGTCTTGTCCGCAGTGAGCAGGCGTTTCCCGTTGGCCGGGTCCTTCGAGGCGACGTGCGAGGCGAACCCCGAGTCCACTTCCCCCGCTTTCTTCGAGGGGATCCGCGCCGCCGGGTACACCAGGGTCTCGTTGGGGATGCAGTCCGCCGCCGCGCATGTTCTCGCCGCGCTCGACCGGGCGCACACCCCCGGGCGCGCCCCGCAGGCGGCGGCAGAGGCGCGAGCGGCTGGATTCGAGCATGTCAACCTCGACCTGATCTATGGGACGCCAGGCGAGTCGGAGGCGGACCTCGCGAGCAGCCTGGCCGCGGTCGCGGCAGCTCCGGTCGACCATGTCTCCGCGTACGCGCTCACCGTCCACGCGGGCACCGCTCTGGGGCGGGCCGTCGCCAAGGGGCAGTTGGCGGCCCCGGACGACGACGTCCTCGCCGAGCGGCACGATGTGGTGGACAAGGCGCTGCGCGCGGCGGGATTCGACTGGTACGAGGTGTCGAACTGGGCGAAGGGCCCGCAAGCGAGATGCTGGCACAATATGGGCTACTGGCAGGGCGGCGACTGGTGGGGCGCGGGGCCCGGCGCTCACTCCCATGTGAACGGGGTGCGTTGGTGGAACGTCAAACATCCGGCCCGTCACGCAGCGCTCATCGCCTCGGGCGAGCCCCCGGTCGCAGGCTACGAGACGCTCACCGCGCAAGAGCGCCACACCGAAGACGTGATGCTGGGGCTGCGACTGCGCGAAGGCCTTGAGCGGACGGTGTTACGCAGTTCGGAGCTCGATTGCGCCGAACGGCTCATCGCCGAGGGCCTGCTCGTGGACCGGCAAGGCCGAATCGCCCTCGCGCCTTCGGCCCGCATGCTCGCGGACGGGTTGTCGGCGACGCTGCTCAGCGCGTGACACGACATTCGTTGTTGGCCCGGCGCGTCGTGCGGTTTCGGCTCGAGGGGCGTAAAATGAGCTTCCTCATAGGAGGTGATTGCGAGTATGACCACTCCCCAGGACAGGCGGTTTGAAATTTTGCGCGCCATTGTCACCGACTACGTGGCGACGCAGGAGCCGGTCGGCTCCAAGGCGCTTGTGGACCGATACGGGTTGGGTGTTTCGAGCGCGACCGTCCGCAACGATATGGCCGTGCTCGAGGCGGAGGGCTACATCGCGCAGCCGCACACGAGTTCCGGGCGCATTCCCACCGAGCGCGGCTACCGCGAGTTCGTCGACAGGATCGCCGAGGTCAAACCGCTCTCCCCAGCGGAGCGTCGCTCGATTCTGCAATTCCTCGAGCACGGGGTCGACCTTGACGACGTGCTGATGCGCAGCGTGCGTCTGCTCACACAGCTCACACGCCAGGTGGCGGTCATCCAGTACCCGACGTTGGTGACTGCGAGCGTGCGGCATTTGGAGATCGTCGCGCTCACACCGCGCCGGTTGCTGCTCGTCCTCATCGCCGACTCCGGCCGGGTGGACCAACGAATGGTCGAGCTTTCCGAGGACGTGGACGAGGAGACCACGGCCTCGTTGCGCGCGATGTTCAACAAAGCGCTCGCCGGCAAACGTCTCGACCACGCCAGCACTGCCGCGATGGAGCTTGCCGAGCAGGCGGCCCCGGCCCTGCGCGGCCACATCGTCACTGTTGCGACGGGTCTGGTGGAGTCCCTGGTCCAACGCCCCCAAGAGCGGCTTGTCGTCGGCGGCGCGGCGAACCTCACTCGCAATGCGGCAGATTTCGAAGGCTTCTCCGGCTCGTTGTGGTCCGTGCTGGAGGCGCTTGAGGAGCAGGTCGTTGTGCTCAAACTCTTCGCCGCCGCCCAAGACCCTGGGATGGTCATGGTGCAGATCGGCGAGGAGACCAGGTCTGAGCAGATGCGCGGCGCTTCGGTGGTGTCCACTTCCTACGGGACCGATGGCGCCGTGTTCGGCGGGGTGGGCGTCGTCGGTCCGACCAGAATGGACTATCCGGGCACAATCGCCGCCGTCTCCGCGGTGGCCCGGTATGTGGGCCAGGTGCTGGCCGAGCGCTGAGCTCAGTTTTTAGCACTCGGACTGTGCTTTTGCCAATGTCCGGTAGAATTCCCATAATGTTTGAGGGGAGCTGAGAGGCTGAAGGCACGACTATGAGGAACAACGTGGCGCGAGATTATTACGCGATTTTGGGCGTCGACCGATCGGCGAGCGACCAGGAGCTCAAGCGCGCCTATCGCAAGCTCGCTCGTGAGCTGCACCCGGACGTCAACCCGGACGAGGAGGCGCAGACTCAGTTCAAAGAGGTGACCGCCGCCTACGAGGTGCTTTCCGACCCGCAGAGGCGTCAGATCGTCGACGCGGGCGGCGACCCGCTCGAATCCCGAGGGGGAGGCGGGGGCTTCGACGGGTTCGGGGGTTTGTCGGATGTGTTCGAGGCGTTCTTCGGCCAAGGGTTCAACGCGGGCGGGGCCCGTTCGCGGGGGCCGAAGGGCCGCGTGCAGCCTGGGGCGGACGCACTGGTCCGAGTCACGCTCGACCTTGAAGAATGCGCGATGGGGGCCCGCAAAGAGCTCGCGGTGGACACTGCTGTCCTGTGCGACAGCTGCACAGGGTCGGGCAGCGCGAGCGGGGCGAAGCCCGTTCGTTGTTCCACCTGCGGCGGCGCGGGCGAAGTGCAGTCCGTGCAACGCTCTTTCCTCGGCCAGATGGTCACTGCGCGGCCGTGCCCGACATGTGACGGCGCGGGGGAAGTCGTGCAGGACCCTTGCGGGAAGTGCGCGGGCGCGGGCCGGGTTCGCGTGCGCCGCACCCTCACGGTGGACATCCCGGCGGGGGTCGGCGAGGGCATGCGGGTCCGGTTGGCCGGCCAGGGCGAAGTCGGTCCGGGCGGAGGCGCCGCTGGCGACCTGTACGTCGAAGTGCGCGAGCGCGCGCACCCCGTGTTCTTCCGCAACGGCGACGACTTGCATTGCACGGTTCGGGTTCCGGTCGTGGACGCCGCGCTGGGCGTGACGATCCCTGTCACCACCATTTTGGGCGAAGAAACCCTGGTCGAGGTGATCGCAGGCACGCAGCCGGGCACGGTGGTCGAATTACGCGGACAGGGGATGCCGCAAGTTCGCGGCGGGGCGCGCGGGGCTTTGCATGTGCACCTTGACGTCGTCGTCCCCACCAAGCTCGACCACAAGCAGGTCGAGAAGCTGTCCGAGTTCCGCAGCATGCGCGACGAGGAGCCGGAAGTCGTCTCTGCGGCTTCGAGTCACACGGGCGGTTTGTTCTCGCGTTTGCGGGAAGCGTTCCGGGGCCGCTGAGTCGGCGGCCCTCGCTCGGGCTACCAGCCTCGTGCGCGCCATTCGCCCAGATGGGGGCGTTCCACGCCGAGCGTCGTGCCTGCCCCGTGGCCGGGGTGCACTGCGGTGGTGTCGGGGAGCCGGCCAAAGATCCGCTCGGTCACGTCGTTGATGAGCGAGTCGAAATCCTCTGGACTGGTGGTTTTGCCGACTCCGCCGGGGAAAAGCGAGTCGCCGGTGAAGACGTGCGTGGGGGAGTCTGCTTGGCTGAGGGACAATGCGACCGAGCCAGGGGTGTGCCCGCGCAACTCGACAACCGGCAACTGCAGTTCGCCGATCCGCAGTTCATCCCCGTCGGTGAGCAATTGATCGGCGGGCACCGGGACGCCAGGGGCGTCGAGCCGCCCGATAGCCGTCGGCGCGTCGAGCTCCTTGGCGACGTCGGCGAGGGATTGCCAGTGATCGGGATGTTGGTGGGTCGTGAGGATGAGCGCCACTTTGGAGCCAGAATTCGCGACCATCTCCAAGATCCGTCCGGTCTCGTTCGCGGCGTCGATGAGCAAAGCGTTCCGCGTCGCGAGGTCTTCGACAAGGTAGACGTTGTTGTCCAGCGGCCCGACGGAGATCCGGCTGATCTTGGCCCCAGGGAGTTCGATTGTCTCAGGGGCGTGGGAAACGGTCACAAGCGGCCTCCTCGGAAAGTCGTGCGGGTTCGGAAAATCGTGTGGGGTTCATCAGCCTCGTCCGCGCCACATCTTATACCGGCGGGTCCAGCTTCTGCTCCGCGCTGTTCGCGATCTCGCCCGTCTTCCCGCCCCGCGGAGCTCACAGCTCGGCGAGTTTGGCGACGGCTTTGGCGGCGAGGTCTTCGGACACACCAGGCAAGCCGGACAGAACGAGCACGTCGATCCCGCGGACTCTGACGGCCGCCCAGTAGAACGTCTGGTTCCGGAATGGGTCGGATTTGGCGAACGCATAGATCACTTTGAGCCCGAGGCTGCCCTCGTTTCCGGGGACGTCCGCGGGGAACGGCACCGTGTATGCGGGATACTGCTCAGCGCTTCCGGTGAGAGAAACAGAGAAAGAGACGCAGCGCGCCAGCCAGCTGTGCGCGAAGTCCACGAGGTCCCGCTGCCCTTCCTTGGGCCGCAAGATCAGTTCGGCGGCGTACCGTCCGTCGTAGAACATGCCGCTGAAATCGGGCGCGTACGCATGGGCTGTGACCACGGTTTGGCCGTGCTCGCTCAGCAGGCGGGGCAGGCACTCTGAAGGATTCGCGCTCTGCGTGGCTTCCGGATTTTTGTTCTGAGTGCTGATGGTCAAATACTTGGGGACGTCGGCCTGCGTCATCAGCGCGGTGCGCAGCTCGTCCGGGGACTTGTCCGCGAGGCTCGGTTTCCGCGGGACGTGGACCGCAGGAGGCGGATTGTCGTCCAAGGGCGTGAGCTGTCTGAAGACGAACACCGCTGCGGCCACGGCGACGATTGCCGTCGCCGCGAGGGCCAGGGCGCGGCGATGCGGCCGTGAAGCCGGCGTCATTTCGGCGCCGGGACCACCGGGAAGCCGGCTTTTTGCAAGACGGCGCTCATGCTGGTGTCGGCGAGGTCGGTGCTGTTGTACTCGCTCGACATCGTTTTGACCACGACATCGTGCTTGAGCGCCACAGTGACCCAGTTCACGAGTTCTCGTTTGGGTGTTTCGTCTTGTGAGACTTTCACGCCAAGGCTGGCGTCTGCGCTGGGGAAGGACTTATTGCCGAGCAGTTCCTGTCGAACCGCGACCGACGACGAGGTCTGCGGATTCGTGAATGTGTAGTTCAAGCACTTGGCGGACAAGGATTCGCGATATTGGGCTATGGCGTCGGCCCCCGGGCGTTGCACGCCGATCATCACCACGACACTGTCTGGCAAGGATGTGACCGTGTTGATCGCTTTGGTCCGAACTATGGCTTTCGCGGCCCACGACACCGAGTCCGGCTTGATCGGGCTCGCGCAATGAGCAGGAGTGGTGCTCATGGCCGGGTCGACCGGGTTGGAGCCGTTCTCCGGGCCCAGTCCGTCGACGAGCCCGGTGGGCGCTGTCGCTTGTTCGCTGACGATCGTCCAGCCGTCGGGAGCCTGGTCGGGAAGATACCCGGCAAGTTCTTGGACCGTGTGGTCCCCGAACGGCGAAGGTTGTTTGGGTGGCTGGCCGCCGCTGTCGCCCGAGGAGAAAACAAACATCGCGACGACGGAGACCACTGCGACTGCGACGAGCGCTCCGGCGATGATTGGGCCTTTGCTGTCGGACTGAGGAGGAGGCCGGTGCAGCGGCGGCGCGGCGAGGTTGGACGGCTGGGCGACCAACGGAGTGAACGGCATCGGCCGCAACGACGCGGCGGGCCTGCCGGAGTAGAGGGGGCCCTGTGTTCTTGGCCGCGCCCGAATGGGCACGGCAGGGGCAGGAGGGAACGCGCCCCCGGCGTTCGCGGTCAAGGAGGCTTGGCCCGGCGGCGGGGCGAACGTGTAAGGCTGGGCGGACATGCCAGGCTGCCCGTTCGCGGCGGGAGCGAACGGCGAAGGCGACGGCGGTGGGGGAGCTGTCCCAGGAGGAGCGGTGAACGGCGAAGCCCTGCCGGGTGACTGGGCGAACGGGGACTGCTGCGGCGGAGCGGGCGGGCTGCCCGGTTGCGCCTGGCTGTACTGCGGAGAGGCGAAGGGAGACTGGACAGCGCCGGGGTTCGCGGCCACGGCTGGCCCCGGTGAGGACGACGAGGGGACGCCTGGCCGGGCGCCTTCGGAGCCCCCAGCGCCCGGTGCTCCGGTCGCGCTCGCAACGGCGGGCTGGCTGGCGGGGGCTTTTCGGGCGGGATACCCGCTCGCCAATCCAGGCGAAGGCGGCAAACCTGCAGGGAACCCCGGTGGCGGCACGGGTGCTCGCTCGGTCATGAGGGTCCTCCTCGATTTCCCGACTTCGTTGCCAGGGCCAAATTCCCTAAGGAGGATACTACGCTCCTCAGTTCGTCACCAACCACGCAGCCGCGTTCGGCGGCAGGAGTCCCTCTTCGAGCGCGGCGCTGGCGATCAGCACCTCGCCTTTCGGCATCTGGACTGCCGCTCCGGTCGTGTTGAGCACGCATATGGCGCCGCTGCCGCGCTGAAAGGCCAGCTGGCCTTCGGGCAGGTCCAGCCATTCGAATCCGCCTTCGGCGAACTCTGGCCGGGAGCGCCGAAGAGCGATAGCGTGCCGGTAGAGCGACAACGTCGAGCCGGGATCGGCCTCCTCATGCGCCACGGTTGCCTCCGACCACCCTTCTGGCATGGGGAGCCACGTGTCAGGCGTGCTGCTGAACCCGTACGGCGGCGCCTCGCCGGACCACGGCAGAGGGATACGACAACTGTCCCGGCCCCGAACAGTGTGCCCGGACCGCTCCCACATCGGGTCTTGGAGCGCCTCGTCAGGCAGCTGGACCGATTCGAGGCCGAGCTCCGCGCCGTAATACACGAACACGACCCCGGGCAGGGCCAACGCGACCAATGCCATCGCCCTGGCCCTGGCCACGCCGAGAGCGCCGCCGCCGTAGCGGGTGGCCTCGCGCTCGACGTCGTGGTTGGACAAGGTCCACGTCGCCGTCGCGCCCACGGACCGGACCGCGTCGAGCGAGCGAGTGACCGCCGAACGGATCTCGCCGGCGTCGAACGGCGCTTCCACCAGTTTGAAGTTGAAGCCGAGGTGCAGCTCGTCGGGCCGGAGGAATTCCGCGAAAACCTTGTCGTCTCGGGCCCAGATCTCCCCGACGGTCATGCGGCCGGGGTATTCGTCCAGCACGGCGCGAATGCGGCGATGGATGTCGTGGACGGCGGGTTGGTTGAAGCGCAGGTCGCCAGGGCTGTGGTCCAACAGGCCGGAGCCGACCTCCGCCATGTCCGGCAGCCCTTTGGGCTTGGCCATGCCATGGGCCACGTCGATTCGGAACCCGTCCGCGCCCCGGTCGAGCCAGAAGCGCAGTGTGGTTTCGAGATCCTCGAGCACTTCTGGATGCTCCCAGTTCAGATCTGGTTGCTCCGGAGCGAAAAGATGCAGATACCACTGTGCTGGTTTTGTCTCAGCCGCCGACGGGCTGTCAACGCCGTCGGGCGAGCTGACTCTGGTCCAGGCGGGACCGCCGAAGATGCTGGGCCAGTTGTTCGGCGGCTCCTCTCCGGACTCGCCTTTGCCGTCTCGGAAGATGTAGCGGCTGCGTTCCGGGCTCTCCGGGCCCGCTGCCAGCGCCGCCTGGAACCAGGGGTGCTGATCGCTGGTGTGGTTGGGGACGAGGTCCATAATCACTTTGAGGCCTCTGGTGTGCGCGGCCTGCAACAGTCGGTCGAACGCCGCGATGCCGCCGAAGAGCGGGTCGACGTCGCGGGGGTCGCTCACGTCGTAGCCGTGGTCGGCCATCGGCGAACGCATGATGGGACTGAGCCACAAGCCGTCGACTCCGAGTTCGACGAGATGGTCGAGGCCTTGCGCCACGCCGTCCAAATCGCCGACTCCGTCGCCGTTCGCGTCCTTGAAGGAACGCGGGTACACCTGGTAGAGGACGGCGGCGTGCCACCATGGCTCTGATTGCGTCATAGGTCCATTCTGCCTGTTCAAAAATGATCCTGCTCGCAACAAGGCGCTTGCTTCACGGAGCGTTCATCAGCGATTGCGCGGCCATTTCCAGGTAGGCCCAAAGCTCCTGGCGGTGCGCCTCGTCCATGACGCCTGGCTCCACGGCGTCCACGCCCGCGCGCATGCAGCGCAGCCACGCGTCGCGCTCGGGCGGGCCGATGACGAAGGGCACGTGGCGCATCCGAAGCCGCGGGTGGCCCCTGTTCTCCGAGTACGTCCGAGGACCGCCCCAGTACTGTTGGAGGAAGAGCCGCAAATGCAGTTCTGCCTCGTCGAGGTCATGTGTGTACATGGGTCTGAGCAGTGGGTCTTCGGCGACTTCGGCGTAAAAGGCTTTTGTGATGGTCTCGAATGTCGCCGCCCCGCCCACCGCTTCGTAAAAGCTGCGCGGACCGTCCTCGGAGGGTTCTGCCGCGCTTGAAGGCCCTGTTGTGGAGCTCATCAGAAACTCCCTTCTCAAAATCTGCTCCGCGTCCCCCTGGAAAAGACGCGTCCCCTAGAAAATACACAGAGAAAATAACAAGCGCCGAGCGCCTGCGCGTGGTAGGAAGGAAAAGAAGTTTTGACAAGCAGCCAAGACCGATGAGAAGGGAAGAGCATTGATCGTCAAGTCCGGCTCTGCCAAGTCGCGATCACCCCGTCAGGTTCGCTGACCGGACTTTCACCGATCAAGCTCCACCGCGCCGACAGGAGCTTCACGAAGATGCCGTCACATCGCCGATCATTCGACGGAGGCTCCACGCTGGTGCTCAATGTTGGCTTCGAGCCGCTGAACGTCATCCCGCACCGTCGCGCCGTTGTGCTTGTGTGCTCCGAGCGGGCGGAGCTCGTCGAGCCGACAGCGCTCGTGGCCCGTTCTGAGCGTCATGAGCTGCCAGTGCCGAGCGTCATCCGGCTCGCGCGCTATGTGCGCGTCCCGTATCGCGCCACAGTGCCGCTCACCAGGACCGCGGTCATCGCGAGGGACAAGCACCGCTGCGTCTATTGCGGCGGCAAGCCGGAGACCATCGACCATGTGCTGCCACGTTCCAGGGGCGGACAACATGTCTGGACCAACGTGGTGGCGGCCTGCCAGAAGTGCAATCACAAGAAGGGGAGCCGCCTGCTCGCCGAACTCGGCTGGACCTTGCGCGAAGCCCCGGCGGCCCCAAAGGGAACCGCGCCCCGTTTCGTCTCCGGCGAGCTTCCTTCGGCGTGGCGGCAGTATCTGGACGAGGCCGCCGGCCCCGACCGTCTGGAGCAGCGCACAGCGTGATCCGCGCGTCGTGGCGGCTGTCGGGCTCGCGTGACGTCGTTGGGCGGGCCGAAAGATTCCCACAAGGCCCTTTCTTGCTAGAGTGTGCCCATGCCGGTGCCGCTTCTTCATAGCCTTCCCCTTGTGGTGATCGCGATCGTCGCATTGCTGACGTACTTCCTTGCCAAGAACCGCCAGCGACCTGCGCAGTACAGGTTGGGGGAGCCGTGGACGGAGGGCGTGGTGTTGTGGAGCGCTGTGGACGACATCGGCCACAGCGGCGGGCATGGCCGAGTCGACGTGGTTGGAAAGGCGGTCAGCGGTGAGTGGTGACCTTGTCGCGCATCACGAGCGGGTCCCGGTGGTCTCGACGGCGCTTGACCCCAAGGAGCCATTGACCAACCTTCCCTTCGACATCGACCAACGGGTCGCGGTCGATGAGGCCCTCATTCGTGCCACCAGGGACACTGGCGTGCAGTTCTCGGTCCGCATCGGCGACCTGGGCGCTGATGCGCTGGCCGGGGCCAAGCAAGTGTTCCCGCATGTGCCCGAGGCAGAGCGCGGCGTGCTCATCGCGATCTCGCCGAACGAGCGCACCGTGGCCGTCGTCGCGGGGACCGCTGTGCGCCGGGCGACGGAGCCGGTGTTGCAGCTCGGCGTCTCTGCCGCGACGAGCGTGCTCGCCGGGGCGAGCGGCAAAGCGAAAGACAGCGCCCTGGTCGACGCGGCCATTGCGGCGATCCGGGTGATCGCCAGCGCCATCGAACCTGTGTGACGGCAGGTCCCGTTGATCGTCGGCGCTCGATGGTTTCCCGGCAAGTCGGAGCTGGTCGGCGACGAGACAAGTCCGAGTGTGAAAACAATGACGCCGCCCTGCTCGCAGAGGATTCGCCCGAATGACTGAGACCCCCCCAGCTGTTGCCCCGCCGTCAGAAGCCGAGCGTCGGCAGCCTCCGCGCGGCGTACGGGGGTTCCTGACTGCCGCAGTGCTCGCGGTGTTCGCAGCGGCGGTGTGGATTTTCGGTTACTCCGGCTGGTTCGTCGTGACAAGCGTTTGGGGCGATGACCCGGACCCGCCGAGCGTCGCTTTCGCCGCTGGCGTGGTCCTCGCCGTTGTCGGCGGATTGGTTGTCGCAGCCAGCTCCCTGGTGTCGGTGCTGCACCGCTTGGAGGTGCTGCACGATGACCAAGGGCCGGGGCGTTGGCTTCACTTCAGTTGGACGACTGGCGAACTTTGCGCGTTGGCGGGGCTGGTCGTGCTCGTTGCGCTCGGCGTCGTGATGGTCGCCTTGTCGCAGTTTACAGCGACGGGCAAGGCTGTTGTCATCGGGCTCTTCGCCTTGTGCGTCCTGATCCCGTTCGCCCCGGCATACGAGATTTGGCGGCGGCGCGCGGGCGCGAAGGCTGATTGACCGCTGCGCCCCAATTCGCAAGCGGTACCCTAGGGAACCGTGGCAACCCCAAAGGTCGAAAGGCTGATCAATCTCGTGATCGCTTTGCTTTCGGCGCGTGGGTACGTTTCGGCGGAGCAGATCCGCTCCTCCGTCTCCGGTTATTCGGACACCCCGAGCGAGGACGCCTTTGAGCGGATGTTCGAACGGGACAAGGCCGAGCTGCGCGATTTGGGCGTGCCGATCGAGACAGGCAAGATTTCGCGCACATACGGCGGCGTCGGCTACCGCATCCGCCGCGATGTCTACGAGTTGCCCGAGATCGTGTTCACTCCCGAGGAAGCGGGCGCAGTCGCCGTGGCGGGCACGCTGTGGCAGACCAAAGAGCTCGCCGGGACGGTTGATCGCGCCTTGGTGAAACTGCGCGCGGCCGGATCGCCGATCTCTCCGTCCGATTCGCCCATGGTGGATGTGGTCTGGCAGACCGAGCCGGGCTCGCGCGGTTCGGAAGAGGTGTTCACCGCGTTGGTCGCCGCGGCGGAGTCAGGTCGACGCGTCGCCTTCGACTACCGGGCCGACCCGACGCAGCCCTTCACGACCCGGACCCTTGAGCCATGGGGCGTGGTGACGCATCGGGGTCGTTGGTACGTGCTTGGTTGGGACATCGACCGCGATGCGCCGCGCACGTTCCGGCTGTCACGGGTCTACGGCGCGGTCCAAGACAAAGGGCGGGCCGAAACCGATTCGCTCTACACCCCCGAGCAGTTGCGGGCGAAGGTCGTGGAGATTGTCGACCCGCCCGCCGCCCCGCGCGGCAAGGCCTTGGTGTGGGCGGAGCGCGGTGAAGCGGAGGGTTTGCGCAGGCTCGGCTCTGTCGTCGGCGAGCGGGAGTTGGCCGGGGCGCGCGGCGACCTCGTCGAGATCCCGCTGCGCTCCGTGCGGACTCTCGCCCGAGTGGTCGCGGGATTCGCGGCGCACGCGGTCGCGCTGGAACCAGAGCAGTTGCGCGACGAGGTCGTGGCCCGGCTGCGCGCGGTCGCCCAAACCGGGGGAGGATGACGTATGCCGGCGAAAGACCTTGCGACCCGCCTCACCAAAATGCTCAGCATCATCCCGTATTTCCTCGCCCATCCCGGCCAGAACATACGGGACGGCGCCAAAGAGCTTGGCATGAGCGTCCCTGAGCTGCACCGGGACTTGAACCGGCTCTGGCTCTGCGGCCTGCCCGGCTACAGCCCCGGCGATCTGATCGACATTTCTTTCGCCGGTGACGCCGTGGAAGTGGGTTTTTCCGCAGGGGTGGACCGACCGCTGCGCCTCACGCGCACCGAGGCGACTCTTCTGGTGGTGGCGCTGCGCGCGCTGGCAGAGTTGCCGAGCGGGGTGGACCCGACGGCGGCTCTTGGCGCCATCGAGAAGATCGAGACGGCCAGCCAAGGGGGGGTCGCGGGAGCCCCTGCGGCCCAAGAGCCCGAATCGCCCGCGATCCGCACCGCCCGCGCCGCGCTTGCCGCCGGGAGGGCTTTGAAGATCCGGTACTATTCCGCCACGAGCGACGCGGTGACGGATCGCGTCATCGACCCGATCCGAGTGGTGCTGCAAGGCCGGAACTCGTACATCCAGGCGTGGTGCCGGACCTCGCGCGCGGTCCGGCTGTTCCGGTTGGACCGGCTCGAAGACGCGGCCGAGCTCCCGGAGCCGTCAAGGCCGGAAGCTTCGCCTGTGGTCACGGCCGGTTTCTGGGGGGAGTCAGGCGAGCTGCCGAAGGCGCTTGTGGCGGTGGCTCCGGACGCGGCGTGGGCGATTGAGCACCACGGCATGACGGCGACCGGCGAGCGCACCGAAGACGGGTGGCTGATCGCCGGACTCGGGTACGGCTCGCCGGGCTGGCTGCGCCGGTTCCTGCTCGGCCACGGCACGGAGATCAAGCTTCTTGAGCCCGCTGAGCTTGTCTCCGACGCCGCGGAGTCGGCCCGGATCGCGCTCCGCCGGTACGCGGCTTTCGCGGAACCCACGCCGGGAGGGGTAGAATCAGCAGGACCGACGTCATAGGAAGGTGATCGCACATGGGAACTTGGAGCGTATGGCATTGGGTGGTCGTTTTGATCGTCCTGGTGCTGCTCTTCGGCTCGAAACGGCTCCCGGACGCGGCGCGCGGCCTCGGGCGTTCGCTGCGCATCCTCAAATCCGAGGTGCGGCAGATGAACGCCGAGGGCGAGTCGGATTCGTCTGCGGATGAGCACAAGCCCGCTGGCTCGGCGCCAGCCCAGAAGCCTGTGGCTGAGCCTGCCGCGATTTCCGCCGCGCCCCAGCAGCAGGCGAACGAGCAGGCTTCGCACGCGGCAACCGCCTAGTGGCGGGGGCGGGTTCCCGCGCGGCAGGGAGGGTGCTGCGGCGGCTCGCGCGCTCAGCGAGAAGACTGCCCTCGTGGCTTCGTCGGCGGCCGAACAACCCCGACGGCGTGATGACGCTGGTGGAGCACCTCTACGAGCTGCGCCGCCGCCTGCTCATCTCCCTGGCCGCAGTGGCGGTGACGACCGCGCTCGGCATCCTCTGGTACGGGCACTCTGTGTTCGGACTGCCGAGCCTGGGCGAGATTCTGCGCCAACCGTACTGCGACCTGCCCCCAGAGCTGCGGGTCGACCTCACACATGACGGCTCGTGCCGTTTGCTCGCCACAAAACCCTTCGACCAATTCATGCTGCGGTTCCGGGTCGGGCTCCTCGCCGGGGTGGTGTTGGCGTGCCCGATGTGGCTCTATCAGCTTTGGGCGTTCATCACGCCGGGCCTGTACGCCAAAGAGCGTCGCTACGCGGTGGGTTTCGTCGTGCCCGCCGCGGTGCTCTTCGTCGGCGGCGCGGTGCTCGCGTACTCCATTTTCACCCAGGGCTTGAAGTTCCTGTTCCAAACCGGCGGCGAAGTCCAGATCGCCGCCTTGAACGGCGATGACTACTTCGACGTGTTGTGCCATCTGCTCGTGATTTTCGGGATCAGTTTCGAGCTGCCGCTTTTGGTCGTCGCGCTCAACTTTATCGGCGTGCTTGCGTACGCGAAGATCTCCGAGTGGCGGCGGGGGATCATTTTCGGCCTCTTCGTCTTCGCGGCCATTGTCACCCCTGGGCAAGACCCCTTCTCGATGTTGGCCTTGGCCCTCGCCCTCACCGTCCTCTTCGAATTCGCCGCGCAAATCGCTCATCTGCGAGAGTGGCGCCGAGCACGCAAGGCCGAACCTGCTGCGGCGCTCGCCGACGACGAGGCTGCCCCGATCGAGCCAACTGCCCCGATCCCCTCGGGCGGCTCCGACGAGCAACCGTACGTGGACGTCACATGACCGCGCCGGGCTCCCTCGCGCAGTTCCAAGAGGGCTTGCGGTTCGCGCTCGACCCGTTCCAAGAACGGGCCTGCCTCGCCGTCCAAGACGGCAGAGGCGCTTTGGTCTGCGCGCCGACCGGGGCAGGCAAGACGATCGTGGGGGAGTTCGCCGCGTTTCTCGCTGTCGCCAAAGGCGGCAAGTGCTTCTACACCACGCCTATCAAAGCGCTCTCCAACCAGAAGCACGCCGATTTTTCGGCCCTGCTCGGCGCGGACCAAGTCGGCCTTTTGACCGGGGACGTCTCGGTGAATTCCGAGGCGCCGGTCGTGGTGATGACGACCGAGGTGTTGCGCAACATGATCTACGCGCACTCGCCGACGTTGGACGGGCTCTCCCATGTTGTGATGGACGAGGTCCATTACCTCGCCGACCAGTTCCGGGGCGCGGTGTGGGAAGAAGTGATTCTCAACCTTCCGCGCGAGGTCGTCGTGGTGAGTTTGTCGGCGACGGTCGGCAACGCGGAAGAATTCGGGGAATGGCTCCAACAGGTCCGGGGGGACACCGAGGTGGTGGTCGAGGAGCGCCGTCCCGTGCCGCTGTCCCAGCATGTGCTCGTCGGCGAGCGGATGTTCGACCTGGAGCCGCCGCCCGCCGGCGAAGAGGCGCAAGCAGCCCGCCAACAGCACGGCGAGCGCAGCGCCGACGGCGCCCTGTCCAAGGCCGAACGGCGGTTGCGCCACGAGCTAGAAGCCCATATCAAGCAGCAGGAGGCGCTAGCGAGCTTTGACGACCCGAGGTCGCCTCGCCGCCGAAGCGGTCCCCAGCGCGCTGGCCGCCGAGGCGGGCCAGGACGGGTGCTTTTGCCTCGGGCGAAGGTGATCGGCAAGCTGGAGGACGAACGCCTTTTGCCTGCGATTTGGTTCATCTTCTCCCGGGCGGGCTGCGACGACGCGGTCGCGCAATGCCTGCGTTCCCCGCTGCGGCTGATTTCCCCGGAGCAGAGCGCCCAAGTCCGCGCGCTGATCGAAGAGCGCACCGCGCAGTTGGACTCCGCCGACCTGAAGGTTCTCGGCTACGACACGTGGAAGGCCGCTCTGGAGCGCGGCGTCGCGGCCCACCACGCCGGTATGTTCACGCTCTGGCGCCATATCGTGGAAGAACTGTTCGCGAAGGGCATGGTGCGAGTCGTGTTCGCGACGGAGACGCTCGCCCTCGGCGTGAACATGCCCGCCCGGTCAGTGGTTCTCGAAAGTTTGGTGAAATTCAACGGCGAATCGCATGTGGACCTGACACCTGGGGAATACACCCAGCTCACTGGGCGCGCTGGTCGTCGGGGCATTGACACGCGCGGACACGCGGTGCTGCGTTGGAAACCGGGGGTGCGGGCGGCGACGATGTTGCGCCTGACCGATTCGCGGACCTACCCGCTGCGCAGCTCTTTCCGGCCCTCGTACAACATGTCGGTGAACCTCATCGACCGCATCGGCCCCGCTGCCAGTCGGAGCCTTTTGGCCCAGTCGTTCGCCCAGTTCCAAACGGATCGCTCGGTGTCCTCCGCCGCCGCGGTGCTCAGCAAGCGCGAACAGGAGCTGGCGAGAGAGACCAGCAGGCTCGACACCGCCGCGTCTCCGTTGACCTCTTCGGACGTGATGGACTACCTGGCCTGCAAAGCGGAGCTGAGCGGCGGCGCACGCGGGCAACAGCGCAAAGGGCGCGCTGTGTCCCGTTCGCGGGGCGCGGTCGGCGACGGCCTGCGCTCCTTGCGCCGAGGCGACGTGGTGCGAGTGCCGGTCGGGCGCAGACAAGGGTGGGCAGTGGTGCTCACGCCCGATCACGACGGCGCGCATCCGAGACCGCTGATCCTCGCCGAGTCGGGCTGGAGCGGCAAGGTGTCTGCTGTGGATTTCGCGCATGAGCCGCCGCAGGTCGCGGGCGCGATGTCGGTGCCGAAGCACCTGGATCCAAGGGACGGGCGGACCAAACGCGACATGGCCGCACGCTTGAACGCCTACACGGCGACATTGCCTCTTGCGCCGCCGAAACGCGAACGGGCAGCTGCCTCGGACGGGCCTCGCCCCTTGCGCGAGCACCCGGTGCACCGTCTTGCGCAACGGGAGGAAGTGCTTGCCATCGCTCGGCGGCGGCAGACCCTCGCGGCGCAAGCGGAACGGCTTCGAGAAGAGATCGGGGGCCGATCCGGCTCGCTGGCCAGAATGTTCGACCACATCACGGCGCTGCTCGCGGACTTCGGCTATTTGGCCCAGGACCCGGATTCCGACGAGGGGCCGATCACCACCGATCTGGGCCGGATGTTGCGGCGGACGTACAGCGAGTCCGATTTGCTGATTTGCGAATGCTTGCGCTGGCGGGTGTGGGAGGAGCTGTCGCCGGCTGAACTCGCCGCAGTGGCGTCGTGCGTGCTCTACGAGCCGCGCGGGGACGATGAGCGGGTGTCGCGGATGCCGACCAAGGCGGCGCAGACAGCTTTGGTCGAGACGTCGAAACTGTGGAGCGAAGTCCGCCAGGCCGAACAGGCGCGGGGGCTGCCGATGACACGCGAGCCCCATGCGGGCCTCGCGCACGCGATGTGGGCCTGGGCGAGCGGCGAGAGCCTCGGCGACACGTTGGACAGCCATCGCGGGCTTTCCCTCACGCCGGGGGATTTCATCCGGTGGTGCAGGCAGGTGGTCGACCTTTTGGGCCAGATCGAAGCTCTCGCGCCGAGCGGGGAGCTCGCGAAGCGCGCCCGCGCCGCGATCGACGGGGTGCGGCGCGGCGTCGTCGCCCTCGGGTCCTGATTCGTGCCCGGAGCCGTCACGCCTCCTCGAGCGCCTCGCTGGCCTCGGCGAGGAGCGCCGCCCACGCTTGGGGTTCGCGAGCGTTGATCCGCTCCACCGGGCCCGAGACGCAGAGCGCTCCTCGGACCTTCGCCGAGCGGGCGTCGCGGACGGGGATCGAGACGCTGGCCACGCCGGGCTCTCGTTCGCCGCTGCTGTGCGCCCAGCCTCGTTCGCGGACGAGCTCGAGGGCGCGCTCGTCGAACGCGGCTTCTCGCAGATGCCGCTCGCGCAGCTCGGGCTCTTCCCAAGCGAGGAGCACTTGCGCGCCCGATCCGGCCGTGAGCGAGAGCCGAGCGCCGACGAGCACGGAGTCTCGCAGCCCGGAAGCTGGTTCCACTGCCGCGACACACACCCTTTGGTCTCCTTCGCGCCGGTACAGCTGCACGCTTTCTCCGACGCGTTCGCGCAATGCGGGGAAAATCTGCCCCGCGGCCAGCACGAGGGGGTCCGCCGCGTGCTCGGCGAGCTCGTGCAGCCACGGGCCGAGGGTGAAACGGCCCTCGGCGTCTTTGGCGGCCAGGCGGTGCGTGTGCAGCGCTTGGGCGAGGCGGTGCGCTGTGGCGCGGGGCAGGCCGGTGCGTTCGACGAGTTCGCTCAGGCTCGCCGGGCCTCTGCGGAGAACATGCAGGACGAGGGCCGATTTGTCGAGCACGCCGATCCCGCTGCTGCCGATTTCGGCGAAGTTCGAACCTCTGCTAATATTGTCCATATGTTGATACTATCATCTCATATATTGGGAAGATAGTTTGAGGAACTGAGAAACCGCTGATGACCGCTCGACAGAAGGAGGCGCCGTGACAGCCCCGCGGACCTTGGCCCAGAAAGTGTGGGACAACCACGTCGTCGCCCGAGACGAGTCGGGCGGAGCCGACCTGCTCTACATCGACCTGCATCTCGTCCACGAGGTGACCAGCCCCCAGGCCTTCGACGGCCTGCGCCTCGCCGGTCGCAAGCTGCGCCGCCCCGACCTCACCATCGCGACCGAGGACCACAACGTTCCCACGGACGGCCTCCTCGGCCCGATCCAGGACCCGATCTCGCGCGCGCAGATCGAGGCGTTGCGCAAAAACACGGCCGAGTTCGGTGTGCCGCTGCATCCCATGGGGGCCGCCGAACAGGGCATCGTGCATGTCATGGGCCCGCAGCTCGGCCTCACCCAGCCGGGGACCACAGTGGTGTGCGGAGACAGCCACACCTCCACCCACGGCGCGTTCGGCGCGTTCGCGCTCGGCATCGGCACCTCGGAGGTCGAACACGTCATGGCGACGCAGACGCTGTGGCTGAAACGGTTCCGGACGATGTCTATCGACGTCTCTGGCTCTTTGCCTCTCGGAGTCACCGCGAAGGACCTCATCCTCGCCGTGATCGCCGAGATCGGCACCGGCGGCGGGCTCGGCCATGTGCTCGAATACCGGGGCAACGCCGTGCGCGAGCTGTCGATGGAGGCCCGCATGACGATGTGCAACATGTCGATCGAGGCTGGCGCGCGGGCGGGGATGGTCGCCCCGGACGAGACGACTTTCGCCTACCTGAAAGGACGCGAGCGCGCCCCCAAGGGCGCCGACTGGGACCGGGCCGTCGCCGCGTGGCGTCAGCTGCCCACCGACGAGGGCGCACAGTTCGACCACGAGGTGCGCATCAACGGCGACACGCTCGCCCCATTCGTGACCTGGGGCACGAACCCTGGCCAGGGCGCCCCTTTGTCCGCCGCGGTGCCCGACCCGGACGCCTTGGGCGACGACAACGAGCGGGCCGCGGCGCGGCGGGCGCTGGACTACATGGGCCTTCAGGCGGGCACCCCGTTGCGCGAGGTCTCGGTGAACACGGTGTTCGTCGGGTCCTGCACGAACGGGCGGATCGAAGACCTGCGCGATGTCGCGGCCGTCTTGCGCGGGCGCAAAGTTGCCGACGGCGTGCGGATGCTCGTCGTCCCCGGTTCTGGCCGGGTGCGCGAGCAGGCTGAGGCCGAGGGGCTTGCCGAAGTGTTCGAGAAAGCGGGCGCGGAGTGGCGTCAGCCCGGCTGCTCGATGTGCCTTGGCATGAACCCAGACCAGCTCGCGCCGGGCGACCGGTGCGCGAGCACGTCGAACCGCAACTTCGAGGGCCGTCAAGGCAAGGGCGGGCGCACGCACCTGGTCTCGCCGCTCGTCGCCGCCGCCACGGCCGTGCGCGGCAAGCTGTCCGCCCCGGCAGATCTCTAGGAGAGAAGAACATGGAACCTTTCACCCGGCACACCGGCGTCGGCGTGCCCTTGCGCCGCTTCCAGGTCGACACGGACCAGATCATCCCCGCCGAGTACTTGAAGCGGGTCACTCGCACGGGATTCGAGGACGGCCTGTTCGCCAGTTGGCGCAGCGAACCCGGCTTCATCCTGAACCGACCGCCCTACGACCAAGGCTCCGTGCTCGTCGCGGGCAGCCCGTTCGGCGTCGGCTCCTCGCGCGAGCACGCGGTGTGGGCGTTGTGGGACTTCGGTTTCCGAGCGGTGGTCGCGGCCGAGTTCGGCGACATCTTCCGGGGCAACGCGGGCAAGTCGGGCCTGCTCACCGCTCAAGTGACGCAACCGGACGTGGAACTTTTGTGGAAGGTGCTCGAAGAGCAGCCCGGCATGGAGGTCGCGGCGGATCTGGTGGCGAAGACGATCACGGCGGGCCCGGTGACGGTCCCGTTCCACATTGACGACGGGGTCCGCCACCGACTCTTGGAAGGTTTGGACGACGTGGCGCTCACGTTGCAATACGCGCAGGAGCTGGCCGCGTTCGAGGCGAGTCGCCCGTCCTGGATGCCGACGACCGGAGGCTGAGCTCCGACCGGTTCCGGCCGAGTCGGGTTCGTCGGGACCGCGACTCGGGGTCTCTGGTTTGCGATGCGCTCGCCACAGCGCGCTTTTCTTCGGCGCGTGGTTTTTTTCGGGTTCGGCTTTCGTTTCGCTGCGCTGACAGGCCTCGTTGTGCCGCTTTTCGCCGTGAATATCGGCGTGTTTTCGGTCGAAAGAATCACCGAATGTGAATTCTTCTTCGGCATTCTCCTCCGCGGTCTTTGCGAGCTGTTTTTCTTCTGTTGTCTGACATCGGCAAACGGGAGCATTCACTCCTTGATCTGCCTCTCTTCGACCAGTCGAGTATGTGAATAGTTTTTCCTGTTTTTTTATAGAAAACCAGTTTTTTATTTGTTAGTTTCGGGTCATGACAAAAAATATTCTCATCCCACTTCCTGGAAGTCATCGGGCCGCGCCCCACGCGATGGTCGCGAGGGCGCAGATCCCCGCCGACGAACGACTCGTTGTGACCCTTGTGCTGCGTCGTCGGGCTTTGCTGCCCGAGGCTTTTATCCGGGAGCCCCAAACATTGAGCAGCTCGGAGCTGACCGAAAGCTATGGCGCTGATCCTGACGACGCCGACCTGGTCGCGAAAGTGCTCGGCCGTTTCGGGTTCGACATCCTCGAGACGGACTTGCGCTCGCGCAGAATCCGCGCCGAGGCTGACGCCGAAACCATTGAGCGGGCGTTCGGTTCGACGCTGTTCTGCCATGTGCCGGAAGACTCTGGTTCGAGCGCCGAGGTGTCCTACCGGTGCCGTGAAGGCGAACTGCAGCTCCCGGCGGAACTGGCCGATGTGGTCACGGCGGTCCTTGGGGTCGACAATCGGCCCCAGGCTCGCCCAAGCCTGCAACTCGCCTCGGCCGCAACCGGCCTGGTCGCGTACACGCCGCCCGAACTCGCCCGAATTTACAATTTCCCCGAAGACGTTTCCGGAGCAGGCCAGCGGCTCGCGATCCTCGAACTTGGCGGAGGCTACTCCATCAGCGAGCTGCAAAATTATTTCGCACAACTGGGCGTCGCCGCCCCCACAGTCAGGTCCGTGTCCGTGGACGGGGCCAGCAACGCCCCGCAAGGCACGCCGAACGGCCCGGACGGCGAAGTCCTCCTGGACATCGAGGTCGCCGGGGCAATGGCGAACGGCGCGGAAGTGATCGTGTACTTCGCGCCGAACACCGACCAGGGCTTCCTCGACGCGGTGAGCAAAGCCATCCACGCTTCCCCGGCGCCGACAGCGCTGAGCATCAGCTGGGGAGCCCCGGAGTACGAATGGACAGACCAAGCGGTGAACGCGATGAACGAGGTTTTCGCCGACGCGGCTGCCCTGGGCGTGACCGTGATCGCAGCTGCTGGGGACGACGGCAGCTCCAACGGCGGCCTCTTCTGGGAGTCGGGAGTGAATTTCCCGGCCTCGAGCCAGCTTGTGCTCGCATGCGGCGGCACCACGCTGTACGCGGACCCCTCGAGCGGGGCCGTCTCTTCGGAGACGGTTTGGAACGCCGGGTCTTCGGGAGCAACTGGCGGCGGGATCAGCGATCTGTTCTTGCGCCCCACGTGGCAGTCGACGGTTTCGGTGCCAGGCGGGGGCAGGATGAGGGGCCTTCCTGACGTGTCCGCGGTGGCGGATTCCGGGACGGGGTACATCGTCCTCGTGGATGGCGTCTTGACGGTGCTCGGAGGGACGAGCGCAGTCGCGCCGCTCTGGGCGGCCCTTGTGTGCCGTCTCGTGGAATCACTCGGCAGACCGTTGGGGCTGCTGCAGCCGTTGATCTACCCCGAGTCCTTCGGACAGTCCGCCGCACCAGCCTTTCGCGACATCACGCAAGGGTCCAATGGCGCCTACCAGGCCGCCGCCGGGTGGGACGCCTGCACGGGCCTCGGCGTTCCGAACGGCGAGGCGTTGTTGGACCATCTGCGGCAACAAATCCAAACCTGACCGGCCATATCCATAAGTGAACGAGGAGGTCGCCGTGCTGTGCGGTCATGCGGGAAAGCACGGCGACGTTCCTGTTCGAGGAGCCGACGCGCGCGTCACGGCTGTGGTCCTCGCGGCAAAAGCCGCACCGGAAGGTGCAGCGAGGGCCGTGGGATGGGCTGCCGGTCGCTTTGCCGTTTCGCGTTTCGGTACACCTCGGCGGTCCGTTCCGCGACGCGGAGCCAGTCGAATTCACTGCTGATCCGCTCCCGCGCTGCTTTTGCTCTGCGCGCCGAGCGCGTCGGGCTCGCGAGCGAGCGGCTCACCGCTTCGGCGAGCGCGGGGACGTCGCCGGGCGGGAAAGACCAGCCGGTGCGGTTTTCAGCCACCGCCTCGCCCAGCCCGCCGGTGTCGGCCACGACCAGAGGTATTCCTGCGGCCGCGCCTTCCAGCGCGACTAAGCCGAAAGGCTCGTAACGGCTCGGCACGACCATCACAGAGGACGACCGCATATGGCGGCGGATTCCGACGTGGTCGAGGTTCCCGAAAAACCTGACCGCGCTGGCCACCTTGTGATCCCGAGCCACCTCGCGGAGCCAGCGCTCCTGGGTGCCTGCGCCGACCACAGACAGCGTCGTCCCTGGGTGCGCTTCGCGGATCAGAGGCAGCGATTCGATGAGGTCGTGCACGCCTTTCTCGTATTCGAGCCGTCCCACGAAGAGCAATTTGGGCACCGCGGCACAGCGGTCCGGGGGTGTGAACGGCCATGCGGACAGATCGATGCCATTGGGGATCACCGACGGCTCCTCGGCGGCCCCCGTGATCCCGAAGAGCGCGCTCGTTTCGCGGCGCATGGACTCCGAGCAGCAAATCAGCGCGTCTGAGGAGCGCACCAGCCAGTGCTCTGCCGAATGCACTTGAGCGCTGACCGCATTGCCGATCCAGCCGTCGTGACGGCCCGCTTCAGTGGCGTGGACTGTGGTGATGAGCGGGATGTCGAGGTGTTCGGCCAACGCGATCGCGGGGGCCGCCACCAGCCAGTCATGGGCGTGCAGCACATCGGGTTGGAACGTTTCTGCGAGCGAGAGGCCGGCCCGGAGCATCGCGTGGCCCAGCGAGAGCGTCCACGCGACCAGATCGGAGCCGAATTCGAGGCTCAACGGGTCTTCGGGCACCAACACGACCCGCACGCCGTCCTGTGTTGTCTCGGGGCGCGGGCACTGCGAGGCTGTGGCCCCCATCGGGCCTCGGGACAGCACTGCAACCTCGTGTCCGAGAGCGGCCAGGGCCTTGGCCAGCTCCTGCACATGCTTGCCGAGCCCGCCGACCACGACGGGAGGATGCTCCCAGCTGAGCAAGAGGACGCGCATCAGCGCGGACCGAGACGACGCGCGTCGAGCTGGCCGAACAGGCTGTCGGCGATGTTCCAGCCCTGGGCGAGGCGAACAGCTTTGCCCTCGTGGCCGGACTCAGCGGCCTGGGCGATCTCGCGCACCGCGTGCGCGTGCAGGTGCGCCCGGTCCCGCGCGTACTGGGCGGCAGTGTCCTTGCTCACCAGGAATGCCCAGTCGCTCGCGACGGTGAGCAGTGTTTCGCGCAGGATCTGATCGCTCACCCGGTCCCGGAACAGCTGCGTCCCGGCGAGCCGCTTGTCGACGGTCCGCAGCGCTGTTTCCGCCACGTCCGCGTTGAGCTCGACGAGGTCGGCGACTTGCGGCCCGGACCACACCCGCCAGTCTTTTCCAGAGCCCCAGGAGCAGTCCGCGGGGTCGAGGCGCTCGCCGACAAAACCGTTCGCCGCCGCCTCGGCGAGCGTGCCGACCCGCACGCCCGCCGCCGGCAGCGCGGTCAGCACTTGCTCAAGCCATTGCGGCCCCTCATGCCACCAGTGGCCGAAGAGCTCGGTGTCGAACGCCGCGACCACCAGGGCGGGCCGCCCAGTCCGCGCGGATTCGGCGGAGAGCCGCTCGCGCACGGTTTGCACGAAGTCGTCCACGTCTCGGCGCACGGCGATCTGTGCCCGAGCGGGGTCGTAGGGGGCTTTCTCCTCGCCGGGGACATGATGCCCGGTCACTCGGGCCGGTTTGAGACCGACGAGATGGTCGTAGGTGTGGAAGTCGCGGTACGCGCCGTCCCCCGGGTAGCCGGACTTCGGCGACCACACCCGGTATGTGACCGCGAGGTCGCGCCCGAACGCGAGCACATCTGTGCCCTCCACCGGTCGCGCGAGCGTGGTCTCGCCGTGCATCGCGGGCCCGTCGAGCAGGAACCGCCGCACGCCGGCTTGTGCGTATTCTGCGCCCATCCCTGGCGTGAACGCGCATTCGGGCGCCCAAATCCCCCCGGGGCGCCCGAGCCCGCGGGCCTGCGCGTCGGCGAGGCCCTCTCGCAGGGCGAACTCGCGCAGCCTCGGGTGCAGCAACGGGCTGAAGGAGTGGGCGAGCGGCCCGCCGAGCAGCTCGATCACACCGGAATCCACCAGATCTCGCACCACCGGGGACCCGCCGTGCAGCCAGTTGGACTCGAACTCGGCGAGCGCCGCGCCAGCCTCTCGGCGCTCGTGCGCGCCGAGGCGGCGCAGCGCCTCTGGCGAGCTTGCGGTGCCCGGACGAGCCCCGGTGGATTGGACAACGGCGGCCTCGTCGGCGCGCAGGGCCCAGTTCGCGAGCCAATGCCGCATGCCGGCCAGGGCGCTGGGGTCGTCCAGCTGCGCCGCCAACACCGGGGTGAGCGACAAAGAGAGCAGGTTCGCGCGTCCGCGCTCGCCCAGCCTGCGCAGCAGGGAGAACAGCGGCAGATACGACTGCGCCCAAGCTTGATACAGCCACTCTTCGCCCACCGGCCACCGGCCGTGGTGGACCACCCAGGGCAGGTGGGTGTGCAGAACGAGGGAGAACATGCCGGGCACGGTCTGACCCGCCGCGCCGCCCCGAGTCACGCCTTGGCTCCGAAGGCGATCAGGTCGAGGCTTGTGTCAAGCTCGCCGACAGTTTCATATGCGCGGGTCTCGAACACGAAATCTTTTGTCGTCACGCTCGACACCGCGTCGCGCAGCGCCTCCGGCCACGCTTGGCCCGAGATGGCCAGCTCGGTTTGGGCGCCGATCAGCCCGCCGGGGTGTTTCGAGTCGAGTTCGGCCAAACGGGCGCCGTGGTACAAGCCCGTCATGGATGTGCGCGCGAATCCGGCTTCGACCATGAGGTCCCAGAGCTCCTTCGGCGCGAACTCTTTGGTGTGGAACGGGTTCAGCGGCGTTCGCCGACCGGGGGAGAAGGTGATCCGATTGGGGGTGGAGACCACGAGCGTCCCGTTTTCCCGCAGGACACGGTGGCATTCGCGCAGGAAGCCGATCTGATCCCAAAGATGCTCGATCACCTGGAGGTTGACGATCACATCGATGGAGCCGGATTGGAACGGCAGCGCCGCCAGATTGCCTCGGACCGCTGCGACCTGGGGATATTTGGCGCAGGTGTGCGCGATGGCTTGCTGGTCGTAGTCGAGGGCGAACACTGTTTCGGCGTGCTGCGCCAACAGATTCGCGCCGTATCCTTCGCCGGAACCTGCTTCGAGCACGACTTTGGCCGCGCACAGCTCGTTTCCGGCGGGGGAGAGCATCTGGTACACGGCTTCATGTCTGCGGAACCAGTAGTTCTCCCTGGCCACGCCGGGGACGGTCCGCTCTCCGGTGAGCGGCAGGGGGTCGAGTTCAGATGGTGTGGACATGTGGGGAACAACAGTATCAAGAGGGCCAGGTGCTGTTTTTTCGGAGGCGATGCGGTACCGTTTCCCTAGCGGTGGTACGTTACTCACGGGTAACTTGAAGCTTCGTCGCAAAGTTTCGCCCCGAGCGCAGCGTTCTGATCGCAGCTCGTGCAAGCGAAAGTTTTCGAGAGACTTCTTCACGCGCGCAGTCCCGCGGGTCGCCCGGCGCACACCGCCATGGCGGCGCTCCCCAGCGCCGCCGCCCAACCGAAAACGTCGATCGAGGAGACACGAGGCAAACCCATGCCGAATATCGTTGTACTGATCAAGCAGGTTCCGGACACCTGGTCCGAGCGCAAACTGACCGATAGCGACTACACCTTGGACCGGGGCGCGGCCGACGCGGTCCTCGACGAGATCAACGAGCGCTCGGTCGAAGAGGCGCTGCAAATCAAAGAACGCGACGGGGGCGAGGTCGTCGTCCTGACCGTTGGGCCCGAGCGCGCCGGCGAGGCTGTGCGCAAAGCGCTGTCCATGGGCGCTGACCGCGCCGTGCACGTCCAGGACGACGCGATCCGAGGCTCTGACGCGATTCAGACTGCCTGGGTGATCGCCAAGGCGCTCGGCACCATCGAGGGCGTGAGCCTGGTCATCGCCGGCAACGAGTCCACAGACGGCCGTGTCGGCGCGGTCCCCGCGATCGTCGCGGAGTACCTGGGCCTGCCCCAGCTCACCAGCGTCCGCGAGCTCACGTTCGACGGCGAGAGCATCACCGCCGTGCGCGAGACCGACGAGGCCGTCTACACGCTCAAAGCCACGCTCCCCGCGATCGTCTCGGTGACGGAGAAGATCAACGAGCCCAGGTTCCCGTCCTTCAAGGGCATCATGGCCGCGAAGAAGAAGCCGGTCGAGGTGCTTTCCCTCGCCGACCTCGGCGTCGAGGCGGACGAGGTCGGCTTCGCGAACGCTGGCTCCAAGGTCCAGTCGGTGACCGCCAAGCCGCCGAAGTCGGCTGGCGAGAAGGTCGTGGACGAGGGCGACGGCGAAGGCGGCCCGAAGATCGCGCAGTACCTCATTTCCCACAAGATCATCTGAACCGTCCGACGCACGCACCGAAAAAGACTGACTTTAGGAGAAAATCATGGCTGAAGTTCTCGCTCTCATCGACTACGCGGACGGCGCTCCGCGCAAGGCAGCTCTCGAGCTGATCACTGCCGCGAACACCATCGGCGAGGCGTCTGCTGTCGTCGTCGGCGCACCGGGCACCGCTGATTCGCTCGCCGCCGCGCTCAAGGCCGCCGGTGCCCACAAGATCTACGCCGCCGAGTCCGAGATCGCGACGAAGTACTTCCTCACCCCCAAGGTGGACGTGCTCGCCGCTCTCGCGGAGTCGGCTTCCCCTGCCGCGATCCTCATCTCGGCCTCGATCGACGGCAAAGAGGTCGCAGGGCGGGTCGCAGCACGGCTCGGCTCTGGACTTTTGACCGACGTTGTCGAGGTCAAGCAGGACGGCTCCGCCGTGCACTCGATCTTCGGCGGCGCGTTCACCGTGGACGCCGAGACCACCGGCGGGATCCCGGTCATCTCCGTTCGTCCGGGCTCTGTCACCGCGGCCCCGCAGGAGGCCGCTGGCGCTGTGGAGAACATCGAAGTCCCTGAGCCCGCCGCCAACGCCGTGGAGATTCTTTCCACGGAGCCGCTGCAGAAGGGCGACCGTCCGGAGCTCACCGAGGCGACCATCGTGGTCTCCGGCGGGCGTGGCGTCGGCAGCGCCGACAACTTCCATGTCGTCGAGTCCCTCGCCGATTCCTTCGGCGCGGCGGTCGGCGCGTCCCGTGCTGCTGTGGACTCCGGCTTCTACCCGGGCCAGTTCCAAGTCGGCCAAACCGGCAAGACCGTCTCGCCGCAGCTGTACGTCGCGCTCGGCATCTCCGGCGCGATCCAGCACCGCGCGGGCATGCAGACGTCGAAGACCATCATCGCGGTGAACAAGGACGAAGAGGCCCCGATCTTCGAGATCGCGGACTACGGTGTGGTCGGCGACCTGTTCAAGGTCGCCCCGACTCTCGAGAAAGAGGTCAAGAGCCACAAAGGCTGAGTTTCAGCTTCCCGGCCAGGGCGGCGGACCCAATTGGGTCCGCCGCCCTGGCCGTTGTGAGGACATTCGCCACCAGCACAAGGACATCGGTCTCTCACCTGGGGAGCGTCAAAGAGGAGAGACTGTTCCGATCAGGAAAAACGAGTCCGATAAGGAAAAACGAGCCGAGGAGCCGCGGAGATGATCTGTCAGAAATGGGGAAGCCGTCGTGCGGCGGGTCTGTGGCTGCCTGAGGACCGAGCGCTGAGGCAGAGCGAAAGACATCGTCGTGCGCGAACAGCTCCCTCCTCCGGTAACGTGGCCGCCCATGAACCAGAGCGCCGCGCCCGCCTTTCCCATTCGTGACGCGACGACGGCGGACGCGGCAGCATGCGCGGCCATTTACGCCCCGTACGTCCTGGACACGGCGATCTCGTTCGAGGAGGTCCCACCGACGACAGAGGAGATGGCTGCTCGGATCGAAAACGCGTTGCAAGAGTACGCCTGGCTCGTGTTGGAGCGCGAGGGCGCCGTGGTCGGATACGCCTACGGCGGCAGATTCGCCCCGCGTGCGGCGTACCGCTACAGCTGCGAGGTGAGCGTGTACCTCAAGCTCGGCGAAGTCGGCAAAGGAGGCGGGCGGGCCCTGTACACAGAACTGCTCGACCGCCTCGCGCAACGCGGCTACCAGCAGGCCTTCGGCGGGTACGTGCTGCCCAACCTCGCGAGCGAGGCGCTGCACCGCTCGATGGGTTTCCGCCTTGCCGGGGTGAACCGCAAGGTCGGCCACAAGCTCGGAGCATGGCGTGATGTGGCCTGGGTCCAGCGCGACCTCGCGACGCTGTCATGCTGACCGGGTCAGCAACGCGCCATCCCGGCTGACGGCGAACACACAGGTGGCTGTGCGGATCGTTGCGGACGGCAAGAAAATTTGCGAGTCGGCGCAGCGCAGTGGAACCGCGAATTGCAACAGCGCGCTGTCCTTTTAGGCGCTCCCCGCGCTTGTCGGCGCCTCGCGCCGCAGGAACCCTCCTCGCCAAAACCACGCTGTGGCGGCCAGGCTGAAGGACGAGGCCACGAAGAGCCAGAGGCCAGGGGCGCTGTTGCCCTCGTGGCGGCGCAGCCATGTCACACCCAGCTCCGTGAACGTGCCGACGAGCGTCGCCAGGCTGTAGGCGAGCGAGAACCCCGTGGTGCGCACATCGTCGGGCATGACCTCCACCAGCGCCACGACCAGAGCGCCGTTGTATCCCGCGTAGAGCAGTGAGAGCCATAATTCCACGGCTGCCATATGGCCGAGCGACGGATGCCCCACGAGCCACAGCAGGGCCGGGTACGCGGTCAGCACCCCGAGGGCGGAGAAGACGGCGAGGAGCGGGCCCCGCCCGACCCGGTCGGACATGGCCCCGAACACCGGCAGAAGAACAAGGTTCGACACCCCGACGCAGAGCGTCACAAAGAGGCTTTGGCCGGAGGTGAGGCTCAGCACTTCGCGTCCGAAGGTCGGCGTGTAGTTCGTGATGAAGTAGAAGTACACCGTGGTCATGACGACCCAGCCCATCCCGGCGAGCACGACGGGCATATTGTTGGCGATGCTTTGGCGGATCTCGGCGAAACTGGGATGGTGCTTTTTGTTGGCGAACTCCTCTGTCTCCTGCAGGGAACGCCGGATGAAGAAGAGCACCGGCAGGATCAGGCAGCCGATGACGAAGGGAATCCGCCACCCCCATTCGGCCGCCACCCGCGCGGGTATTTCCTCGCGCACCAGGAGCCCGAGCAGGGCCGCCACGACGACGGCCGCCTGTTGGCTGGCGGACTGCCAGCTGACGAAGAAGCCCTTGCGTCCGAGCGGGGCGGCTTCAGCGAGATACACCGAGACGCCGCCGAGCTCCACGCCAGCGGAGAACCCTTGCAGGAGCCTGCCGAGGAGCACCAAGAGCGGAGCGAGCACGCCGATGGCGGCGTAGTCGGGCGTGAAGGCGATCGCGGCCGTGCCAGTCGCCATGATCCCCAAGGTCACCACGAGCCCCTTGCGCCTGCCCATCCGGTCGACATACCCGCCGAGGACCAGCGCGCCCACCGGGCGCATGACCGAGCCGAGCCAAAACGTCGCGAACGCGGCGAGCTCGGAGATGTAGTGGCTGTGCGCGGGGAAGTAGGCGCGGGCGATGTCGCCGGCGAAGATGCCGAACAAGATGAAGTCGTACATCTCGAAGAAATTCCCGCCCACCACGCGCAACACCATGGCTGACTGGGATTTGGCGTTTTGCCACACGACTGTCTTCTCCTCTCGCTCTGCCACCGGTAGCACGGCGCTGTAGGCTCAACACCATGCCGCACGAGACACATGGACACCAACACCACCATCGCGAACGCCAACCGGGGGAGCCGTTGCGGATCGGGATCGGCGGACCGGTGGGCTCTGGGAAGACCGCTCTGGTGGCAGCGCTGTGTCGCGCTCTGCGCGAAGATTACAGCCTGGCGGTGCTCACCAACGACATCTACACCACAGAAGACGCGGACTTCCTGCGCCGCCACGCCGTGTTGCCGGATGAACGGATCACGGCGGTCAAGACCGGGGGCTGTCCGCACACCGCCATCCGTGACGACATCACCGCGAACCTCAACGCGGTGGAGGACTTGGTCGAGGCGAACCCGGGCCTGGACTTGGTGCTCGTGGAGTCTGGGGGGGACAACCTCACCGCGATGTTCTCCACGGGCCTTGTGGACGCGCAGATTTTCGTCCTCGACGTGGCGGGCGGCGACAAGGTGCCGCGCAAAGGCGGCCCCGGGGTCACTTTCGCGGATTTGCTGGTCATCAACAAAACGGATCTCGCCCCGCTGGTCGGCGCGGACTTGTCGGTGATGGACCGGGACGCGAGCGCGGTCCGCGCCGGCCGTCCGACCGCCTTCTTGTCGTTGACGCAAGATCCTGCCGCGACCGCGGTGGTCGATTGGCTCAGACCACAGCTCGATGCGCTCGTGGCTGCGCGTTGACGCTGTCGCGGGACGAGTCCCGCGATGGCGTTCGCGGGGGGCGTTCACCGTCCGCCTGACCGGCCAGGACCAGCTGCATCTCGTTGGTGTTGCGGCAGGTCCGCTGGGGGGCGACGAGGTGGCTGTCGAAATCCGGGTGGGGCAGGGGGCTTCCTTGGCTCTGCGCGGCACAGCCGCGAGTGTGGCGTTGCCGGGAGCTGAGGTGGACCGATCCTCCTGGTTGTGGGATCTCGCCGTCGAGGAGGGCGGGCAGCTGCTCCTCGACCCCCAGCCGCTCATCGTCGCGGGAGAAGCCTCGCATCACGGGACGACCGCGCTCCAGCTCGCCGACGGGGCCTCTGCGGTGCTCAGGGAGCAAGCGCAGATCGGCCGGTTCCAAGAGGAAGGGGGGACCTGGCAGGGCTCGCTGTCCGTCGACCTGGACGGGCAGGAGCTCTTGCGGCATTCGGTCGGCCTCGGCAAAGGCAGCGCGACCTGGGACAGGTTCTTCGCGCCCGCTGCCATGGAGAGCGAGTTCCGTTACCCGGACCACCGCGCGGCCCATGTGTCGTCCGACGCCTGGGAAGCGCGTCTGCCGTTGGCCGGAGGCGGAAGCCTCACAACACGGCTCGTGCCGCTCCTCGTCGACACGCCGTCGAGACCGTATGCGGGGAGCGTATGAATTCCTCAGCTCCGCACGCCGGCACTGGCCGCGACGATCACTTCGGCAGGTGGATGTCCGACGGGATCGTCAGCGAGGGGAACGGCCCGGAGGGGACATAGCTGCCGCACAAAGGGCTGCTTCTTTGCAGAATGTCCACGAGCAAGCTGCAGACGGACCGCTTGGCGAGCTTCCATTTGTCGTTTTGCCACACGAAGAAGATCTCGACCTTGTCGAGCCGCTGCTCGCCCTTGGAGATGCTGAAGAAAACGTGCAGCAAGCAACTCGAGTCGATCTTGCTCTCGTCCAAAATCTTGTAACCGATGTCAGGGTTTTCCCGGTACGCCTCGACGAGCTGGTCGAAAAGTTCGGGGTCTTTGTCCCCGTCCTCGATCAGGTCGGTCTTGTCTTTGCTCGGGATCTTCGGATCCCGAGCTTTGTCGAGCATGCTTTGCAGGGTGTCGACCGAGGGGATGGGCCGCGCGCAGAGGACAGCTGGCGGTCCGCTTTCCCGAATGGGCGGATCTGCAGCGTGACAGGCGGCGGCGGCCGGCGCGATCGTCAATGCCACGAACGCCGCTGCGGCCCTGCTGCTCCGAATGCTCACTTCCGATAATCTACACAACTATGGTTTCGCCGCGGGCTAGGTTCCGCCTCACATGAACAATTTTGTGACCCTCATCACTACTGGGGGGACTATTGCGAGCGTCGCCGACCCGTCAGGAGTGCGCCGTCCGGTGCTGGGCGCCCACGACCTCCTCGCGGCCACCGGATACCAGGGGCGTGTGAAAGTCCGCGAAGCAGTCCGCAAGGACAGCTCCTTGCTGGATTTCGCCGACGTCGACCAAATCCGCCGGATAGTGGCGCAAGAGCTCGACAACCCCTCGGTGTCGGGTGTCGTCGTAGCCCACGGGACAGACACGATGGAGGAAACGGCCATCCTGCTCGACTTGCTGACCGGCGGCGACAAGCCGGTGGTCCTCACCGGGGCGGCCCGGCCGGCCTCCGACCCGGCGACAGACGGCCCGGCCAACCTGCGCCACGCGCTGGCTTTCGCCGCCAGCCCAGGGGCGAGAGGGGCAGGAGCCGTGATCTGCTTCGCGGGAGCGACGCTCGCCGCACGGGGCGCGCACAAACGCCACACCGGCGGGGACGACGTCTTCGGCGGGCGGGCGCACGCCAAAGGCGCCCCCGCCGTCAAGGCTCCCGCCTGCGACATCGCCGCGACACGGGTCGACCTTGTGGCCCTGTGCCAGGGTGCGGACCGAACGGGCGTCGACGCGTCTGTGGCCGCCGGGGCGCGCGGACTCGTGTTGGCGACGATGGGCAACGGCGGTGTTCCGGACTCCGTCACCCAAGCCGTCGCCGAGCACGCGCGCGCCGGGATTGCGGTCGTCGCCTGCTCCCGCGTGCTGGGTGCGCCGGTGACCCCGGAGTACTCCGGCGGGGCCCGCCTCATCGCCGCAGGCGCGCTCCTCGCGGCCGAGCTGAGCGCCCCCCAGGCTCGGATGCAGCTCGCCGCAGTCCTCGCGAGCGGATCTGACCCCCGTCGTTTTCCGTGGTGAAATCTGTCCCGCTTTCTGATACAGTGACCGGGCCAATCCCCTGTAGCTCAATTGGCAGAGCATCCGACTGTTAATCGGACGGTTGCTGGTTCGAGTCCAGCCGGGGGAGCCAGATTTTCCGTCCTGAACTGGGCGGAAGCATAGCCCGTTATCCTTTGCCCTTGCGCGTCGAGTTGATTTTTGTCACAGATTGTCACAACTCTGCCGAGCGTGAGCGCCGCGTCCCTGAGCGCGTTGGGCTGGGAGTGGACGTAGGTACGCATGGTGAATGAGGCGTCTGCGTGACCGAGCCACGCGCTGATGACGGCGATAGGGACGCCTTGCAGGTGCATGAGCGTTCCGCAGGTGTGGCGAGCGTCATGAAGCCTGATCTTGGGCACATCGGGCACGGCTTTGACGGCTTGAGCCCACTTGCTTGTGAGCGTGTCAGGGTGGTATAGCCTCCCTGCCTCGTCGCAGACGACGTGATCGCCTCCCTGGTAGGCGGGTCCGAAAGCAAGCTTTTCGGTGCTTTGGCGCGCTTTGGCGGCTTTTAACTCAGCGAGCAGAGGAGCGGTCAGGGGGAGCGTTCGCCCGGACTTCTCTGTCTTGCCATCGTCTTGCTCTACGGCCTTGCCGCCGACCGACACGATGGTGTGCTTGATCGTCAAAGTCTTCGCCCGCAAGTCCACATCGTCCCATCGCAGTCCCGCGATTTCCGCGCGGCGCAGACCGGAGAGTGCCAAGTGCCAGGCGTGGCGCAGCCTGTCCTGCTCGATGGAAGCGAGAACTTGCTGCGTCTCTGCTGCTGTGAACGTCGTGAACACCGTTCGCTGCTGCTTGATCCGGGTCACCAGCGAGGCGACGTTGCGCGAGAGGACGCCCTGCTCTTTGAGGTCTTCCAGGACCATGCCGATGGTCAGCAGCATGTAGTTGACGCTGCGGGCGCTCCAAGGCTTGTGGAACTTCGCGCCGCCCTCTTCGCCTCGTTTGACTTTTCCCTCGCGCAGAGCGCTCACCAGCGTGTCGATATGCCGTTTCGCGAGCTTCTGTACTTCCAGGTGCCCGAGCTGGGAGATGACGGGCATGAGCGCCTGCTCGTACCCGGATCTGGTCTTGGGCTTGATATTGTGGCGCGAGGAGAGCCAGTCCGCGCACGCATGCTTGACGGTCAGCTCGTTTTGATGGACGTACAAGCCCTGCGAGACTTCGGCCTGCGTGTTCGCGAGGAAGGCGCGCGCCTGCTGCTCGGTCGCGAACCGTTTCCTCGCTTGCCGACGTTTGCCCGTGATTGGGTCCGTCCCCACATCGACGGTCACCTGGTAGCGGATGGCCGGTTTGCCGCCCTCGCGCTGGGAAAGCTCAACCTTCTTGATCTGCGGTGGTAGCTGCTGGCGCGCCATTTATGCCTCTTCTTGTCCGGTGTCGGCGGGGTGTCGCTCGATGCTGGCCTTGAGTTGCTTCTTGAGCGCCCTTGAGACGATGCCTCGCCGCTGTGCGTTTGCGTCTTCGCCAGCCCGCGCGTCCCGCTCTGCGGTGAAGCTCTTCCCCCAAAGGAGCGCGGACTCGTACCGCAGCTTCATCTCTGTCACTCCCAGCTCTTTCGCTAGTTTCTTCTCCGTCTCCCCGGACTGGAGATACACTCTCGCGATCAGCCCATGAGGGACCTCCCACAGGAGCCGGGGATACCCAGCTTTCTCCTTGGCGATCTCTTCGGTGATTTCGGCTTCCCATTGGGCCAGCTGGGCTTTGACGCTCTCGCCCGCCGCGTGGTCTTCGACCTCGACCCTGTAAGACTCCGACCCGTTCCCTATGAGCTTGGCAAGGGCCTCGCTATTGAGGATGATGCGCTCGTTCACCTGCACGAACTTGTCTGAGCCAACCAGATCTGCGACTGTGACCGGGGCGTTGGACGCATATTGCAGCGCTATCGCGAGGGGGATCAGCGTCGTCAGGTTCGGAGGGACCCGGCCAGACTCTAGGTCGCCTACTTTGCCGCTGGTCCATTTCAGTCCAGTGATCTTCGCGAAGTGGGCGACCTGTGCCAGAGTGGCCCCCGCTTGGAGCCGGATGCGTCGGGCGTTGAGGCCGACGACCTCGGCGAGCGTTGGAAACTCTTCTTCGTCCACTCGATCAGTATTCATGATTTCTAGTGAATTCGCAACACGCCGTGTCGCCCCACTCGACGCCTCGAACATCTGCGCTACGGTATTCATGTCGCACATAATCTAGTGAAGCGACCTTGAGTCGAGAGGCATGAATGGGCATGGAAAGAACTCCGGCGAGCAAGCCAGAGGACGGCCAGAGAAGCCCGCTGGCCACCCCGGCGGAAGTGGCAGCATACCGACGCACCACCTTGGGCCAGCTCGCGCAGGAACGTTACAAAAAAAGGGGCTGCCCCTACAAGAAGATCGGCTCCAGGGTCTTCTACGACTGGCAAGACGTGTACGCCTTCGTAGACCAGTGCGGCAAGCAAACGGCCCTTGCGGGCGAAAGCGGGGCGCTGTGATGGGTCGGGATTTGTTCGGGTTGGCGGTGGAGGAGTCGATGCGAGGCAGCCCCTCCTCGGAGCCGGTACCCGAGTCGGAATCTTGCGGTTTGTCCGCTTGGTTTTCGCGTAGGCGGTCCAAGCGGCAACGAAAAATTATCCGTGGTGCGATGGGATGAGACGAGCGGAGCGGTCGCGCGCCCTGCCGAGAGGCCAGTTCTTGGTCGGATTCGCCTCAGTGGCGGGGCGCGCGCTCGGAAAGCCGCATCAATGCAGATGGAACAACTTTCTTCGAGACCTTAAGAGAGGACTCTTCCCTATGGTAACACTTGCTTTCCCTGATGACGACCCTTATCGGGGCGCTGGTTGGCAGTCGGTTAAGTCCGGTCTGATCCGCCGCCGCGACGCCGCGTGTCGTCTGGCGCCGTTCGAATGCGGGTGTTCGGACCCGTGGCGGTGCCGTTGCGGGGACGACGAGGAGGTGTTGAGCGAGTTCCGGCTCGACTGCCTCGCCGCCGCGTACTGGCATGTTCTGGAGCGCGGCTACACGCCGGTCGCGAACTGGCCCGTGCTGCGCCGGTTGTGGCGGCGCGGCGGGATACACCGGAGGCTGGCCCTGCTGATCTCCAAGCGGAGCGAGGAGGCCAGAGAGCGGTGAACGGTCAATCAGAGGAGGTGGGGGGCGCGCACATCGCGCCCCCCACCGGGGTTTCGGAGTTGATCGACGGGGCGGCTCTCTTAGACGAGGTTTTAGGCGAGCTGAAAAGGTTCGTGGTGTTCCCGAGCGAGGCGGCGGCGGTGGCGGTGGCGTTGTGGATCGTCGCGTCCCATGTGCTGCCCGCGTTCGAGCACGCCCCGCGCCTGGTGGTCAATTCTCCTGAGAAGCGGTGCGGGAAAACCAGGCTGCTCGACTTGATCGCGGCTTTGTGCCATCGCCCCGTCTCGTCGGCGGACGCGACGGCCTCGGCGATATTCCGCGTGATCGGCAAAAACCAGGAGCACCCTCCGACGTTGATCATCGATGAGGCCGACACGAAATTCGGCACCAAACGCGCCGCCGAGGCCAACGAGGACTTGCGCCGCCTGATCAACGCCGGTTACGAGCGGGGGCGGCCCGCGTTGCGCTGCGACGGCCCGCAGAACGATCCGCGCGAGTTCCCGACGTTCGCCATGGTCGCCATGGGCGGCATCGGGAAGATGCCCGAGACGATCACCGACCGCGCGGTGAACATCACCATGGCCAGGCGCAAGCCCGGAGAGGAGGTCGCCTCGTTCCGCTCCCGCCGCGACGGGCCGCCCTTGGGGCTGCTGAGAGACCGGATTGCGGTTTGGGCCGCCCAGCACGTCGAAGCCCTCACCGGCGCGGACCCCGAAACGCCGGTGGAGGACCGGGCGGCGGACACCTGGTACCCGATGATCGCCGTCGCGGACGAGGCCGCAGGGCGCTGGCCCGAACTCGCGCGCTCGGCCTGCCGGGATCTCTGCGAGCAGGCCGCCAAGGACGACGAGGCGTCCTCGATACGAATCCTGCTGCTCAAAGACATCCGCGACGTGTTCTCTAAGGCCGGGGCGGACTTCCTGCCCAGCGCCGTGCTCGTGCGACACCTGCGAGCGGTCCCCGAGTCGCCGTGGGATGAGGACGACCTGACCTACCACCGGCTCGCCAAGCACCTCGAATACCACAACATCGAATCGGGAAGCAACGGGAAAGCGCGCGGCTACAGGCGCGCGGCGTTCGCGGCCGCGTTCGAAAGCTACCTCGCCCCGGCCCAGTGAACCGCGCGAGAAGCGTCAACATCGTCAACATCGTCAAAAACCGGCCCTGAACAGGTCGAACACGTTGACGATACGCGGGCCGCTGACGAATCAAAACGTCAGCCCGCAGCAGATCATCAAAATGAAACACCAGCTCAAACCTAGTTTTTGACGATGTTGACGATCCTGACGGAGCACTCGCCCGCCCAGGCTGGGCAACCTTCCACCACAACGACCCGAGACGAGAGAGTGGTCAAATCTGAGCCGTCCCCGGTTTCCCGGACTGTCTTTTCGGGATCATGCCAAATCGGCCACTTTTCCGAACGGCTGGACCCGAGAACCCCGACACCGCTGCAACCACCTCACCAACAGAGACCACCTCGCCGGAAAGCCTAGTGGTGAGCACCGCCCGGCACCCCGGCCTGACAGCGCGGACGGGAACTTACCCGTTGCATTCTGAGAGTTTGACGTAGCACGCTTTGAGGCTGGCCGACTCGCAGGCGGCGCGGGCTTTCTCCCGTGCCTCGGAGCCGGTACGCCCCGCCGCGACCCCGTAGCCGTGACGGCCTCGGTTGCTCTGCCGGGTGAACGCCACCGCCCCGCAATGCCGGAACGGCTTCGCCCCGCACCGCGCGCCGCACGAGTGCTCCGCCGCGCCTTTCGCGGAGGACGGATCGGGGTAGTTGCGCGACGACCCCGCGTTGCCCTGCCCGTCATAGGCCACAGCGCCCCACGACCCGCTCGCGGCGGACTCAGGGCAAACAGTCAAAAACAAGGCCGCAACAGAAGCAACGACAACAACGGCGCGCATAAGCAAACTCCTTCGACGTGATCCAGAGCCCCGACGGCCCCGACTCATGAAATGTTAACGCGGTCACACCAATAGGAGAAGAGCCCCACAGGCAAACGCGCACCCCCTGGGGAGAGCCCCCTTGAAAAACCCCGGCACCATACCCGGCGCTGTTCCCGGTACCCCCCCGAACGCGCGAAGCCCCTTTCGGGCGAGCTGGCGAAGCCTGGAACCCGTACGGAATCCGGGGCGCGATGCGGCCGTGGGAGCGCCCCGCCCTGTCAGGGTCCACCCCCAGGGGGGGGAGGGGGGCCGGAATCGCTGGGAGCGATGACGCCGACCGCTCGGCCAGCCTTCCTCGCGCGGCGCCACGTTTTCGAAAATTGTTGCCCGCCTTCCTCGGCGTTCATGCCGGGGTGTTGTTCGCGTCCTTTGGTTGAGAAAAATCCTTTGATCTGTGGGAACGGGTGTTCTTGGTGTTTGTTTGCGGTTCCTTTCTCCCTGTGCTTTGAAACTGCCCGGTCGGATTATGGAACCTGCGGAGGCTTGCGTGCGTCTAAACTTTTGGAGCCAGGAAGAGGACTACTGTGATGATCGGAGGGTGGCGATGCGCCGAGCAGTCCATGTTTGGTTCTTGACCGTGCGGGGCGGGTGTTCGTTGTGACTGGGCCTTCTGAGCCGGAGGGCGGCGGCACAGTGTTCGCGCGCGACGCCGAGCCGCGCCAAGAGAACTGGTCGCTGGACGCGAAACCGCACCGGTCCGGCGCCGAATCGCAGCCTGCCCTGGACGAATCGGGTTTGCCGGTGATCCCCGCGCCCGCGCAGCGGCCTTTCGGTCTGAGGAACCTTGTGCAACCGCCCCGCCCCGACGCGAACTCCGGGCCGCCCCAAGGGAGACGGCATACGCCCTCCGAGGAGGGGGAAGCCGCGGCGGCGCCCGCAGCCCGCGCCGTCGTTGACCCCCAACCAGTCCCGCGACCGGTCCAGGACGAGCTGGTGGAGAGTGGAGCGGAGCATCTGGGAACTGCCGGAAAGGACTCCTTCGAGCACCACGAGAACGCGTTCTCGCAGCGGGACGCGCACGGCCAGACCCGCACGGAGCACGAGCAGCCCGCCGGCTCCGGGGCCGCGCAGGACTCTTCTGCCGCGACTTCGCTCCAGTCCGGGGCGGCGGTCCTCGACCACCACGCGGAGACGGACGGCGGCGCGACGGAGGCACAGGCGGCCACGGATTTCG
>JGI2924J29684_1078489_pt1 | contig 56894 bp, 51 predicted proteins | sample BenlonsequencITS_FD_29684 | JGI IMG/M metagenome (IMG submission 29684) | reverse complement strand
ATCTATGGATATATTATTATATAAGGACTGACGTGTTGCAGGCACGCCAGCCCGGCAGATTGTCTAACCGAACGGTTAGCCAGATTTACGGGTTATAAGAAATAACCGCAAACCCTGGCAGGGGCGGTTATTTCTTCTTCATTTTTGTTCTTTTGCTGAATACTTTTCTATCGCTTCTTCAACATACTGATTCAATGATTTGCCCGCTATCAAGGCCCTTTGTGCTGCTTGTTTATGAAGCTCAGGGGTTATTCTTACATTAAAGCTACCTTTATACATCTTTTCAGGTTCTTTACCGTTCAAATTGCACAGTTCAAGATAATCCTCAACCGCTTCTTCAAATGCTGACTTTAGTTCACTGACACTACTGCCTTCATAACTGATTGAATCATTTATGCCTTCAATCTTGCCATAGAAAATCTCGTCTTCTGTGTTGTAATGCACTGAACCAATATATTCTTTGTATATCATCACATCTTTCATAATCAAACCACTCCCTGATTTTTCAACTCTTCAATCAACTGCTCGATTTGATATTTCTTCAATATATTTCCCGGATGCAGTCTATGAAGTCTTATAATATGTCCTGTTTCGCAGTGGACAAAAGCAACTCTCGACCCAGAAGTATGCCCTCTGTTGTCTTCTTTGTAACCGAATTTTGCTAACAGTCTTCTTGCTTCATCATATTCAAAGTCGATAGGTCTATTAAGCAATCTGTCTATAAGTTTATCTCTTTTGCTCATCGTGCACCTCTTATTTTAAATATATTATCAACGGTCGAAATATGTAACTAAATATTAGTTGCATATTTCGACCGTTGATAACTTAGCAAGCTGCACCTCCTGTTAGCATCGGGATGAAGCATACTTTAATAGAATGATCAGTTAATAATCTCGGCAAGCAGGCTATGGGTACCGCCGCTTTCGTATCCTGCACCTTGAGACACGATGAATATGACAGACAGTTGTCGTATTTTCGAGATATACTAATCTAAGGTGATAAGCTGCAAATGACAGATTGTTAATAATCATAGTGAAAGGGATAATATATGGATTTCATACCGGCGAAGACAATTATATCAGGTTACAGTGGAGACAATAAATGGTTTGGAAACAACTATAATATGAACATTTATAAAGGGTGTAGTCATGGCTGTATCTATTGTGACAGCAGAAGTGAGTGCTACCATGTCGAAAACTTTGATAATGTTAGAGCTAAAGAAAATGCTCTGACCTTAATTCACCGTGATCTTAAGTCAAAACGTAAAACAGGAGTAATCGGTACAGGTGCCATGAGTGATCCATACAACCCTATAGAAAAGGAGTATGAACTTACCAGAGGTGCTTTAAAACTAATTAACTCCTTCGGTTTTGGAATTTCGATTGCTACAAAAAGTAATTTGGTGACTAGGGATATTGATATCTTAAATAAGATACGCCAGCATTCCCCAACTCTCATCAAGCTGACCATCACCACCTGTGATGACGTGCTTTGCAAAAAGATTGAGCCTAATGTGGCGGTTTCCTCGCAGCGTTTTTCTGCGCTTAAACAATTAGCTGAGAACAAAATTTTTGCAGGGATACTGCTCATGCCTGTCTTGCCATTTATTGAGGATAACGCAGAGAACATTAGCGGTATTATTCGTCTCGCCTCTGAGAATGGCGCTAAATTCATCTACCCAGCTTTTGGTGTAACACTAAGACAAAATCAAAGAGATTGGTATTATCGAAAACTTGATGAAATTTTTCCGCATCTTAAAGAGAAATATGCTCGTCAATATGGTAATTCCTACGAGTGTCACTCCCCAAGCTCCAACGAGCTCTGGCAGTTGATGAAGAGTGAGTGTGAAAGGCTTGGCATGCTTTACAAAATGGACGACATTATTCGAGCATACAAAAAAGGCTATTGCAATGATCAGCTTAGGTTGTTTTAGCAATCGTAAAGATCCTCTAAGTAGTCGTTTTAGAGACACATAAAGAGCATGTATACCAGAAAAAGGCTGGTTACATGCTCTTTATGCTTTTGTTATCAAATGAATAGTTTCCGTTTGCACGTAATCTTGTCTATTAACTGAATTGTTTCACCAATGCGCTGGCAACACTAACTACGCCACAAATAAATATAATCGCCAAGGTCAGCCATCTGAAAAGTTTAGGACTTACTTTGGCAAAGGTCTTTTCTCCCAGCCATACACCCGCTAGAACTCCGGGAATTGCATATATAAGATGTGTAAATACGCCTGTATCTAAGGCATCCATGTAATACATTGTGATTAGAGTCGCAAAATTTCCATAGCAAAAAAAGCGAATGAGATTTGCACGAAAAGCTTCCTTATCTTTTTGCTGATTCATTAAAAAAAACACAACCGGCGGCCCGCTTAAGCTCGTTGAACCTCCCATAAAACCGCTGACAATACCAACTAAAATTGTCGCTAACTTTTCACGTTTAATGGTGAAAACATAATTTGAGGTCATTAAAAATCCTAACAATAGAACCAAAGTTCCAATACTAAGCTTTAGTACAGAAGGGTCTATAACCTTAAGTATATATACTCCAAGTATAATTCCAAACAAACTGGCCGTAAACAATGGCCATATCACTTTTGGATCTGACCTTCCTCTTGTCTTATAGATAACTATAAGGTTCAGTAATAAACCGACGATGGTCATCAGACTAACAACCTGCTCCGGTTGCATAAAAAACAGCAGCAGCGGTGTACCCACAATTGCAAAACCAAATCCAGTAATTGACTGTAAAAATGATGATAAGAAGATAATGATGCATATATTAATTGCTAAAATGTCCATAAATTTACTCCATATTTATATTTAAATCATTACGAGCTTTTCGAGCGCGGTAAACGAATAGTAGGTACGCCTCGTTAAACTGAATAGAGACTCCGCTAATGGCAACTCCGTTATAAAAACCAAAAGCCATGAAATTGCAGCGTCCTTAGCTAGAGTTGGACTTGGTATAACTATTATTCCAGAATACTACGCGGAACGAGATATAGCAAGCAATCAATCATTATGCTATTACAGTTTAGAAAAAGGAATCGAACCTCGGCACGTCGGGTTAGTTTATTCTTCAAAAAAGCTTTATCTCATGCAGCAGGTGCGTTCAAGGATATACTTTTCGCTCAATTTCTTGGCGGAAGTGACGATGGAATAACGAAGTACTCCTCTTTCAGCGTTGTACTTGGCCAGTTTTACAAGGGTTTCAGTATCCAAAAGTGAATATTCGTTGATCTTACTAGTGGAGAAGGCTGATTGAGCACAGTATTTACAGTTTTCGGAACATCTGCCGCTCTTCCCGTTAATAATGGCGCAAATATCAAAGTTGTTCCGTAAATTTGTTTCATATCAAAATCAGAGTCTGGCGTTAACCTTGAAGTCGGTTCACCGAACGGGTGGTCTCCTTTACCTATCTCTACATTTAAAGTTGATGTTCCTACTCGACACTTGCTAAATATATTTAAATAGGAAGGAGACTTCACTCCAAATCTTTATCTTAACCAGGGGTAAACTGATTCATGACTTTCTGGTAAACTATGTCTAGTCCTGGTTCTTCAACTGAAAAATCCTCTATCACAACGCCATCATTTATGAGAGTCTGCAAAATGCTCATTTTCTCCTGTGATTCACAATAACAGATCAACGCATTATCATGGATCTCAAACAACCCGGTGTAATTATCAGCCAGTTGCTGACTAGTGAGCTTTGTGATTTGATCTCTGGAGACTCTCACTTCGATCCTCGTTTTTAATCTGTAATCATGCTTAAGTTTTGCTAAAGATCCTTCAGCAACCACAGAACCTTTGTGCATAATAGCTATGTTTTCGGCGAGTTCCTGAACATCCGAGAGATTATGAGAGGAGAAAAACATCGTTGTTCCTTCTTTATTCCAGGTACGAATCATCTCTTTTAATTCTAGGATTCCAATCGGGTCCAGCCCTGTCGTCGGTTCATCGAGGACGAGCAATTTAGGTCTGTGAATAATGGCTTGTGCCAGCCCCAGTCTTTGTTGCATGCCTTTAGAAAACGCCCCGACTTTCCGATGTTTAACATCAGCAAGTCCCACCTGCCCCAGCGCCTCTTCACAACGGTTTGCCGAAACGCCCTTAAGTTTTGCATAAAAGGTTAATGTTTCCCAAGCGCTTAAATTATCATAAAAGTTCATTCTTTCCGGCAGATATCCAATCAGATTCTTGATTTCTTTGCTTTTTTGCCCGTATTCAAGCTCATCAATCAGAATTCCTCCGGAAGTAGGATTCACTAAACCTAAAATCATCTTGATCAGCGTGGATTTGCCTGCTCCATTATGTCCGAGAAGGGCAAAAATCTCTCCTTGCTCAATACTCATGTTCAACTTATTAACAGCAACGAAATCTCCATAGTGCTTTTCCAGGAATTTTACGTCCAATATATGTCCCATAGCATTCTCTCCTAATAATCTTGTTTTCGGCTAAACAACCAGACAGATAATCCCAGAGGGCCAAAAAGCCAAAGAAGAAGCACCACACCCAGTAATACTTCGCCTGAACCGCTCCCCATCATCCGAGTGAGGGCTGCAAGGGTCGGACCAAATGTCTCTTCTCCACCCAATTGCAAAACGACCAGTACTCTGACCATATCGGCTGGGTTTAACAGCAGGAGGGTTAGCAATAGGGGGACAACAACCGTTACCTGTTGCAAAGAAGCAATTCCGATAGCTAAAAAATCATAAACTAAAATCGTGAAAAACCAAACAAGGATGGCTAAAGCGACTGCTTGAGAACGTCTCACAGTAACCACCGATATCAGTAAGGACATACTCAAAAATACAAGTGCTAAGACAATCGACAAAATTACAAACACCAAATAATCTAAGATACTTAAGGTCCCCGTTTTCCAGGCAATAACTACTCCCGCACCGCCAAAACCTGCTAAGATGGAAGCGGTTAAGGCCAAGGCCAAGCCCAAAAACTTTCCAATAATAACTTCACTTTTGTTAACAGGCTGGGTTAAGAGAACATGAAGAGAACCCGCTTCTTTCTCGCCTGCGATTGTAGAGGAGCCTATCACTAAGGCGATCAAGGGCAGAAGATAAAGAACAAGATTCAAAAGACTTGCTGTTACGCGGTTAAACCCTTGATATCCCCCAACTCCCATACCAGAAAGACCGAAAAATGAGATAAGTAAGGCTAGTAATCCGAAAATAATTGTAAAAGTAATCAGCCAGCGGCTGCGCATAGATTCCAATAGTTCTTTTTCAGCCACTACTATTACGTTAGCTACGCTCATCATGGCTTCTCCCCTTTTTGCTTGTAGGCCAATGTTAAATGTAGTAGAAAAATTCGAGTCTCCTTAAAAGCTAACAGTCTGCTTTGCCGTTAGGACCTCTTGCCAATTCATTATCCTAGCATCTTCATGCTCTTTTCTAAAAGATTGAGCAGCTTCAGGAGACCCAAATCCCACGATTCCAAAATTCATGGGGGTATTGATATGTGCTTTAATATAAGTGGCCTCGGAAGCTTTAATCCACTCCATGGTATTATAGTCCTTGACATAGATCATGCTCTCTTTGATAGCTGGCTCTTGACTGTTCTTTTTAAGGTATAACGCTAGGCAGCCAATATCATCAAATTTCTCCACATGCCCCTCTTGGGTAACAATTTCACCCGCAAAGCGCATGTCGACAATGCTCATGTTACAGGTCGGGCAGATATCAAGGCTCGAATCAATCGGTTGGGGGGAAGTATCCACCTGCGTCGAACATCCGCTCAATAATAAAGTCAAGCTTAAAACGAAGATAATCGCCACCATCTTTTTACCCATATCAGTTCCCCCTCTTTTTTCTGAACCCTGTCATTTCCTGGGTATGAGAACTTATCCTGAACACCCTATAGCAAACTAATCCGGCAACCGCCAGCATGACAATCGAATATAAACCTAATACTTTATTGCTGCTTCTGGGCGCCGTAAACTCCTCGGCCAGATTCGGGAGCGGCAAGGGAACAGGTTCGGCATAAGGATACTGGTCCTTTACCTTAGGGATATTGATAATCGAAAACATTCTCTCCGAAAACTCCAGGGCTGTTGCCGCCGGACTATTGAGAAACAGACGGACGGCAGGGGCCTTTTTCATTAAATACGTAAAGGGATCCCCACTTAAGTAAGGAATATCTCCAATTCCGTTACGATCCAGATCGAATCCCCGATAATCGTTCCAATAATTTCCCTGACCATCTTTAAAAAACGCGTTCCCGTCACCGACTAGGCCTGCAATCATCGCCACTTGTTGCAAGTTGTCGATTAGGTTATTACCCACGAAAAGATTATCCGTGGAGCTCGAGATCAGGTCTAGGCCAACATCATTTGAAGCGACTAAATTGTTACGAAACTCATTGTGCAAGGAAACATCAAAAAAGGCCCCGCGCGTATTATCCATAATAATATTTCCTTCGGCCAAGCTATCGTCACACGTTGCAAACAAGAGACCATATGATCGGTGCCCTCGGCTATGAGCGAAGACATTATTCCTAAAGGTTATATCTTTGGAAAACATCAAGGCAGCACCTGCCACATTGTTAATTAATATATTCTCTAGAAATGTATTCTCGTTAGAGTACATATAGTGAATTCCGTAGCGGACATTAGAAATTCGATTCCCAATAAGCTCATTGCCTTCCGCATAGTTGAAATAGATCCCATCCCGGGTATCCTGAATAATATTATTGATAACCTTGTTTTCAGGCGCTGCAAAAAGATGAATCCCGTCTCCTCCATCCCCTTCAAACGCCGGATGCAAACCCGAGTATTGGTCATTTTCAGCTTCGTTCTCTTCAAGTTTTTCTTTTATGGGCCGACCTTGAATGAGATTACCTTCCAAAATGTTTTGGGAGGCTTTATTAAGATAAATTCCAAATAAGTTATCTAGGATATGGTTATCCTTTACAATATTACCCCTTGAGAAAATCTTAATTCCGGCATCAGAGTTCTCAAGTTTTCGACCGCTGCCCCTCACTTCAAATCCCTGAAAGGTGACACCATCAGCCTTGATCGTTATGGCATCTCCTTTACCCCCGCCCTCAATTTCAGGATAATTTAAGCCCATGAGCTTTACCCTCTTATCGATGAGAAGTGGGCCCTGATAAACACCGGGATGGACAGTGATTTCATCCCCAGGGGCAGCCTTTGCTATGGCTTCGGTTATCGAGCTAATCGGACCGGTCGGGCTTACCTCAATAGTTTGAGCTTGAACCGGCTTAGCCCAAAGTACCAGTAAAAGAAGAACCCCAACTATCCAGCCATTATATTTGCCTTGGAATCCCTCTCTTTGTTTTCCCATCCCCTAAACCTCCAAAGCGCAATCATCATGCAAAAAATACTTAAACCTAAAAAGTAACCACCTATACCAAAGCCTGTATGGGTCACGAAATTCGCTACGTCATTACTCCCGATCATTGGAGGCACGAAAGGATCGATTCTAATTGGAGCTTGAGGATCTAATTCCGTTCCATAGCGGTGTAACCAGTACCAAAGATCATAAATTCCCAGCCCTCCCCCGATTAAAAGCAGTACTAAAGTGCTTAGTCCAAACCACACTTTTCTAAGCAAAGCGGCTAAAAAAGCCAACCCCGCTAAGCCAAAGGCTATATAGGACATATACTGAATTTCCGGAAAATCAGATTCCACAATTTCCTTCATGCCAATGTAATGGTTCAAGTTATTAATGATATCGATGCGGCCGCCGATTTTATCCATGTAAACAATCATTGCTAAGCCCTCAGGATACTGGGGTGCATCCAACTTCATATACCACAAAGGAAAGTAAGTACTCGCGATCAGACAAATACCTGCCAATACAAGCAAAATCCTTCCGGGCAGACTTAACTTACCTTGCAAAAACTTCATCTTATACCCTCCTTGAGTTACCTCCGGGGAATTACCTTAAATAGCTTCGGAGGAGCACAGACCTTTATTGGTAACTCCCCATAATAGGTCCGTACTCCTGAATTGGAATCAGGGTTCAAATTTAGGATTTTGGTTTAACTAAGAGATACCCTTGCATTTCCTGATGCAAGGCTGAGCAGAAGTTCGTACAGTAGTACGGATAGACCCCAGCTTTATCCGCCACAAATTCCAGCTTCTGCGTCTGACCGGGTTGGGCTTCGCAGTTAATGTCGTAGAACATGATCCCAAAGCCATGGGTAATGTCCTCATCGAAGTCCGTGTTCGTGAGATACCAGGTAACATGGTCCCCTTCATTGATTTCAACAGTATCCGGGTAGTAGCGGCTCCGGAAGCCCATCATATAAACCGTGACATTATTGCCGTCACGGACAACCCGGGCATCTTCCTTCGCATAGACAGCTCCTTCTATTGTCTCATCTTTAGGATAGACTTCGAAGGTTTTGATTTTATCCGCTTTAATCATTTGGGCAAAGTGTGGTTCCGGATCCACCGGGCTATCGTAGAGAACTTTCATCTTAGAACTCGTAAGGTCAATTAACTGCATACTTTCTGGGTGAGAAGGCCCTACAGACAGGTATTTATCTTTAGCCAGCTTATTCAAGGATACCAGGTACTTCCCATCAGGGTTTACTGTATCTCCCTCTGCTGCAGTTAAGTGTCCGGGACAATAATGTACTTGGGTTTTATCACTTACTTTAAAATCACTTAAACTCCATTTGGCGACGGCACTTTCGACGAACAAACTTGTGTACGCATTCCCTTGGTCGTCAAATTGAGTATGCAAAGGTCCTAAGCCAACTTCTACTTCCGCGACCCGTGTCTTTTCATAGTTCACAATCGGGAAGCCCCTTTCTTCCCCTTGAAAATCCTTATTGTTTACACACTCCATGAACTTTTCGAAACTAAAAACAGTGACTGTGGGAGAAAGTTTACCATTTCCGACGAAATACTTGCCGTCAGGGGTTACATCCACTCCATGAGGACTTTTTGCACAAGGAACCAGGTAGACCGAACCGGGAACATCGTTGGGATCAATGACTTTCGCCCCACCGATATCTTTAACTTTACCGTCTTTAGCTGCTTGTTCAAGCATCTTCCAATTGATCGCCACGATATAGTCCCGTTCTCTTTGGGAGGATTCAACTTCTAAAAGGTGGTACGCTTCTTCAGTATTATACGTCGTAAGGAAACACCAGCCATCACTGACACCCTTACCGGCATCGGAAAGGTCGTAAGACCATGGAGGAAGCAGCAATTCCCACCCGACACTCATGTTGCCATCTTTGGGATCAACGGCTATAGCAGCCATAACTCCTTTATAATCCTCTTTGAAGTTATCAATATCTGAGTAAGTACCATAAGGAATCGGCCCGGCAAAACGCGAAGCCATCATAAAATACTCCGAATTTGGAGTGAGAAAAACCGAACCATGAGGACCATAGATGTTAGGCACCGGCCCAAGTATCTGTTGAGTTGTAAATGAATCTAAATTCACGCGGGCGACCCGACTGTTAGCGTTATCATTGATGAAAAGCCACCGTCCATCATAATCACCCTTAGTTTCGCTGAGTGCAGGATGGTGGGCATCCCCCCAATCAAAATCCCCCAGCATTTCTTTGGTATCTGTAGTCCAGCCATAACCAACGGCGGACTCCTTGTTAAAGACCGGAATTGAACGAATACGTCTCATGGATGGCACCCCAAACACAAACAGTTGGCCAGAGTGTCCGCCCGATGCAAAAAGATAATATTCATCCAGTTGACCGGGGGGAACATAGGTTTTTAGGGCTGCATCGACGACATCCTCTGACACTCCCTCTTTAGAAGCCTTCAGCCCCCCTGCAGCTTCAGGGTTTATTTGAGACAGTATGGAATAAGCCAGCAACAAACCGGCAAAAAGCCCTGCAACCGCTGTGAATAGCGTTTTTAGCCTTCCTTTATGCATATACTCTAACCTCCAAGATTATTTAGTCTCTAATTATTCACTGATCCTTTTCATCGTTCACTTCTTGTCCTGCTGCTTTGCTTAACAATTGAAGAATTTGATTCCTGTCCTCAGTCGTTGTCAGCTGGGGAAGCAAATCACCCATAGTCCCTTCAGGTTTTTCCAAAAACTCCTGAAGACTTTTCCCGAATCTTTTCGGCGCATCTGTATAAGCAAAAGAAAGGTCTGGCCCTGTGGCACCACCCAGGATATTGTAGAATGAGACAGAATGGCACTGAATACAACCTTTCTGCTTAAAGATATCTCCTTCCAGAGTTTTCGGATTTGCAGTGTCCGTCTGAGCTTGCGCCTGAGGTTGAAGTCCCGTATTGTAAACGGTTTGGACAGTAGTATCAAGCGCTGGAGGATAGCTTGGTGTGGCTAACACTCTATAGGTAAACATGGTTAGAAAACCAATCCCCAACCACACGACAAAAATAGGCCACACACCTTTCCCGAAGTTTTTGAGCACATTTTCACCTCCTATACATCTAACAGCTTATACCCTTATTCCGATAACCGTCAGTACTACCAAAAGACATAAGGTCAAAACTGTTAGCATGAGAATCTTACGCCTTACTTTAAGGGCATTGTTCTTACTGTGATCAAGCCAAGGAAGAAGTAAAACCCCCGCGAACAACAGTCCTGTAAGAAATAGCCCTAATAGCTCCGGTACGATTTTTAAAAGCCCGAACAGCCAGAGGAAATACCATTCCGGGACAATCCGAGACGGAGTCATAATTGTATTAGCCGGGGGACCTAACTCCTTGGGCCATACTCCGGCTAATATAAACACTAAGCCAAGCACAGCAAAGGCCATCACAACTTCAGTTAAAAAGTGACCCGGGAAAAATGGGATATCTTCAGACTCCATGGGACTAAGCTTTTGTTCACTTTCCAATTTAATTTTCACCTCCTATAACCCACCGGATATTCCTTGCTTACGGATCATCAGAAAATGAATGACCATCGAAAAAATGGCAATCACAGGTAAAACTACAATATGCAGAGCATAAAACCTTGTTAAGGTATAACCCGTAACCTTGCTGCCCGCTTGGCTCAAGAGCAGCAACTTTTCCCCAAGCCAAGGAATTGATCCCATGATTTTTGTACCGATGACTGCAGCCCAATACCCCAATTGATCCCAGGGCAAAAGATAACCGGTAAAGCAAAAGGCAAAGACAACTATCAGCAGGCACGCTCCGATAATCCAGTTTAGTTGACGCGGGGGCTTATATGAACCCGTATAAATGACTCTCAACATATGAGCGAGGACAGTGATTACCATAAGGTTAGCCGCTATATTATGGATTGAGCGAATCGCCGCTCCCATCCAAACATCTTGTTCAATGAAAATCACACTTTCATAAGCCAACTCCGGTGTCGGCTTGTAGTAAATCGCCAGTAAAATCCCCGTAATAATTTGAATTAGAAAGAGTAAGAATGTTATTCCCCCGAAGCAAAACATATAACTTCGAGCATGTTTAGGCACTGGATGACTCGCAAGGTCCTTAAACATGTCTGTCAAGCTTGCTTCACTGTTTTTTACATTTTCCTTGCTATTAATAGCCACAATTAAGCCTCCTTCAGTTGAGCCATGACAATCCCTTCTTCCAACCAGGTTGCCAATTTGAGCAGAGGTTTTGGCGGCGGTCCTTTCACCACATCTCCTTTGGCATTATAGATTCCGCCATGGCACGGACACTCGAACTGCTGTGCTTCGGCATTCCACGATACGATACAGCCAAGATGAGTACAGACCCGAGAGAAAGCCAAGATTTCTCCTTCTCGCTTAAATAGCAGCGCCGGAGCCCCATCATACACAAACTCCAGCGGCTCGTCCTGAATATCTGCTTCTTTAATGACCGCCATTTTGGGAGGGGTTGGCATTAATGATTGGGGGGGATTAAGAGTTCCAGCAAGTAAAGTCATCGGGGTTACGACGGCTAAGCCCAGCGGTATACTCGCTGTTAAGGTTAGAAATTGACGTCGGGTTATCTTTCGACTATTACTGGTATTCTCCACGGTTTTCCATCACCTCCCTGTTCTCTAAAACTAAGGATCGCCATATATAAACGGAAATAGCTGTACATATAAAAATCATCCCACTTAAGATACTGACCCACTGGGAATTCCCAGCAATATAACTTTTAACAACCATCATGGCGAACATAAGAGATGCCCATGCGTCTAAGCCAACCAGCAGTAACCCGTAGGAAGACTGATCTTCTTGAACAAGGCTCATCTGGCCCGCCCCCCTTTCATCCGTTCTATCTATCTCGGATATGTTTTTTGCAGATAATCCTCTATTTCCTTTGTTTGATCATCCGTAACAAAGGCCCCAAAACTGCGCATTTGGGTTATAACCTCCGGCCATGGCAAAGTGCCGCTGTAATTTTGTACTCTACTGGCATCGTGGCATGTGGTACAAACCGATTGAAATGTTAGATATTCCTTTCCTCCCTGCTTTTCTTTAGGTATAGGCTGGGCATAGGATGACATCGCTGACAGCCCTATTGCCGTGCCCACCATCATCATAGTAATTCCTGTGGCAATCTTCTTAGAAAATCCTTTTGCCAAATTTCATCACCTCCTTTAACGGGAGCACTGGGACATTTTTGTCTCAACCCAAAGGAATTTGGGGTACCTTCGTAAATCCTAATACCAAGCCCCCCACCGTCAGCAATCCGCCGTAAACATACAGAAATTTGGCCGTTGTATGACATTCCATAGGCGACATACAAACCCCAATCCCCAAATGAGTAGGCATCAGAATCACTATCACACCAAGAGCCGCAAGAATAAAACCAAGATAGCGGCGCACCAGACCCTGGCTGAACAGAATCATCAGCGAGATTATTAAGGTCAAGATACCAAGATAGACCTCTGCCTGCCCTGTATAATGACAGCGCATGTGAGCCATATTGCCAGTTTTCATTTCAATCAATCCCTGACACACTGGTGCCAAATGAAATGGAGTAAAAATAATTAATACTCCGATGATGGAACCCAGAAGTCCGGTTACCTTACTTTTGATGCTCATGCATTTACCTCCCTTCCCCTTCTTCCCAATATTAGGCAAGTATCTCTTGACCCTTAGGGCGTTCATCGCTCTTAGATTTAAGGAGTAACCGTCCTTTGTTTAGAGTGTAAACACGGCTAGCAAAATTCGTAAGATAAGGATCATGGGTAGCAATAACCACTGATTTGCCTTTCTCAGCTAACTGTAATAACCGCTTACTGATGAGGAACCGATTGGCATCATCCATCTCTGCCGTAGGTTCATCCGCTAAAATCAGCTCCGGATCATGAACCAATGCTCTCACAATAGCGACCCGTCGCCTTTGCCCCCCGCTTAGTTGGTACGGAAGAAACTTTGCTCGTTCTAGTAATCCTGATTCTTCCAGGAGTCCTTTTACTTTCTGTTTTGCTTCTTTCTTTGGAAGAGGTTTTGGTCCAATCCATAAGGGCAGGAGTACATTCTCCCACACCGTGAGAGTCGGGATGAGAACACTCTGTTGTAAAATAAAACCGATCTTGCGAGAGCGTAGTTGGGCTAACTTGTCTTCCCCTAAGGTAGAAACAGCTTTACCCTCAATCATCACCTTCCCTTGAGTCGGATTAAGCAGGCACCCTAAAATAAACAAAAGCGTGCTTTTACCGCATCCTGACGGTCCTAAAATAGTTAACACTTCCCCTCTATCCACGCTTAAATCAACGTCTTGGAGTGGAACGATGACTTCCCCGAACTTATTAGCATACTGATGACTAACCTTTGACAGTGTGAGTTGCATTGAAAATCCCCCCTAGCGAAGCTGGCCTTCGGACAAGGCAAGAACTGGATCAAGACGAGCCGAACGTCTTGCCGGCCATAGTGCGGCTAAAAGGCTGATCCATAATGTCACTAAGCTAAGACCGCCTAGAGCAATCAGCATTTGTGATAAATTGGGGATAAGAAAAGGAAATGAACTATATTCTTTAAGCATTAACTTGAAATAGATAAGTAAACCTAAACCTAATAGTGAACCTAAGGCCGAAGCAGTAAGTACTGTAATCAATGACTCGGCCAAAATCATGCCAAAAACTTGATTTTTTCTCGCTCCTAGAATCCGCAACAACCCCACTTCTTCACGTTTTTCAAGGATTAAAGATGAATACCTTGTGTAGAGGGAGGCTGCAGTGATAGCACATATGATCAGTACTAAGACCCATATCACAGAGCGAAAAGCAATCAATTGTTCCTGCAAACTCTGCATGAGTTTCCCTGCCGTCACTGCCTTTACTCCTGATATCTTCGAGATCCTTTGACCGACAATCTCGGGCGATACCCCTTCACTGGTTTTGAGTAAAACAGCTGATACCAATCCTTGAGGGTTCCCGGCTCTTTGCCAAATCTCTTGTAAATAGGGACTTTGAGAGGCCACTCGCCGGGCTGTATCAATGGGAACAAAAATCGTTCGATCTATACTCCCCCCCTTTGGATTCAGATAACCGGCGACATCAAAAGGCTGTCCTAAAATGACGACCCGATCCCCTAGAAAGGCAGGAATTTCGCCGCCGATAATCACCTCATCCTGATTTAACTCTCTCCCAACACCTTGTGCCAGTAGGCCATTGACTAAGAAATCACTTACTGGATCATATCCGACTAAACGGTATTCATCAGGCAAACTACAACAACTTTGGTTGAGAGTTTGACTGAAAAATTGGGGAGTCGCTTTCTCCACTCCGTCAATCCCCGAAATCTCCTTAAGCACTTGGGCATCCATATAGATGTTGGCTGGGGAACCCGTGAAAAGCACCTCTTCCGGGCTATACTCTGCCTGCGCCGGTAAAACCAGAACATCTGCCCCCCATTGATTAAGAGCACTTTTAGCGCCATTCTCGATACTCCATAACGTAAGCAAACTTGCAACTAACGCAGCAGTACAGGCGGCGACCACAAAAATCGTCAACGAGGTTTGCCAGGGCCGTCGAACTAAATTTCTCCATACAAGTTTTAAAAGCAAATCATCACCCCTCTTCCTTCAAGGCCTTGGTGCTGAAACATACATTTTGCAAATCCCATGCCAGACTCCAAAGAGTCCTCAATTCCGCCTTAATTCAAACTAACTAAACTTGAAACAGGACCAACATAAAGAAGAAACTTGGCAGGTACCCGCACGAAGACACTGTCTTCGCACGTATTAGCCTTCTTGCAGTATTCCAACGAAGTTATTACTATCTGAATTAGTATAAAAAGCCACAGGCAAAGGGACATTAATGTCCCTTTGCCTGTGGCTTTTTTGTCTCACTTAATAAAAGAAGGGTTATTTGCCTACTGTAAACATGACAACCCCAGCTTCTCATAAATTAGGTATATAAATTGCATATAAGCCCTATTAACATCAATCTAAATTAGAGGATTACTTATTATACGTATTGAGGAGGCACTTAATTATGAAATGCACTAGAATAGCAAATTTAGCTGTGATGACCTTAATTACTGCAGCAACTCTAACACTCGGTGGTTGCTCTGCCACTTTAACCGGTGAGACTGGTCATCAGAAAACATCCACTAACACTGAAATTCCAAACTATAGTAGGACTCAACAACTTAATAAACTTGTCGACCTTGGCTCGATCAAAATGAGGATCGATAGTGTTTCCTTGATCAAAAATACCACAGAGTCTCAAACTGACCTCCAAGGGCATCTTGCCCTGGGACTTGAGGTCGGAAATATCTCAAATGAAAACGTCCGCTTCTATCCGGAACAAATCGTAGTTACTACCAATACAGGGAAACAACTTTTTACCGATACGTCCGGCTCTACCGATGATGGAGGGCTTTTAGGAGGCCTACTCCCACCTAAAAGGGTCTTACAGGGTTATGCGATGTTTCCACTACAAAAGTTAAACCCAGATGATATTAACGAAATCAAACTCAAAATTAAAGCTCCCCTAAATGAAAAGGACCAGCCCCTTTCTGACGATCAGGAGCTGGTGATCCCTATTCAACAATCCTAGACAGATTGTGTTTTTTTAGAAGGCGATGAATTGTTTTACGGTCTATCCCGGCCCATTCTGCAGCTTGGGTGACATTTCCACTAAAGCGTTCTAATAACTTCGGCAGATACCGGGATTCGAAATGATTGATCCAGAGGTCTTTAGCTTCCCGAAAGGGAAGGTTTGTCGGGATCTCTGTACAACCAATTGGATCTATAGGGACTTCCAACACCCGCAGGATCAAATCGTAAGTCCCAATAATTTCGTTTTCGGCAAGAGTAACCGCTCTTTCCATAATATTGCGTAATTCACGCACATTACCCGGCCACGAGTACTGAGTCAGCAGATCCATAGCCCCCGGTGTACAGCCCTTAATTACTTTGCCTGTTTTACGCGCAAACTTAGTACAGAAATATTGAACAAATAAGGGAATGTCTTCTCTCCTGTCCCTTAAGGGCGGAAGTTTTAAGGTAATGACATTTAAGCGATAGTAAAGATCTTCTCTAAATTCCCTACTAGCAACCATTTGTTCTAGGTCTCGGTTCGTCGCTGCCACGATTCGCACATCGACGTTGACTAGTTTATTACCGCCTACCCGACGGAAGGCATGCTCTTCTAAAGCTCTTAACAGCTTGACTTGTAAGGCCAGGCTTAACTCACCGATCTCATCCAAGAATAAGGTTCCACCGCTGGCCAGTTCGAATAGTCCTTCTTTCGTACGGTTAGCTCCCGTAAAAGCTCCTTTTTCATAACCGAACAACTCGCTTTCCAGTAAGTTTTCCGGAAGAGATGCGCAGTCTATGGGGATAAAAGGCCCTGTTGAACGATGACTATTCTTATGAATTGTATGAGCGATAAGTTCCTTTCCTGTACCACTTTCTCCCAAGATTAAAGTAGTTACAGTTGTTTTAGCAATTTTACCAATCTGTTTAAAAATACATTGCAATCCACCATTTGCTCCAATAAGATTCTCGCTATTGATCACCTCCTGAAGCTGATTCCGCAAGAGTTGATTTTCAGCCTTTAATTCGATCTGTTGAAATGCTTTAGTGATTGTAAAATGCAATTGGTCAAGCTTGAAAGGTTTTGGCAAATAATCGAAAGCTCCATTTTTCATGGCATTAATCGCTGAATCAACCGAAGCAAAACCTGTGATCATAACCACGAGCGTTTCAGGTAGACTTTCCTTGACCCTTTCTAGAATCCGGAACCCATCTACACCCGGCATTTGCAAGTCCGTTATGATAAGTTCCGGAGCAATATCCAACATCTTATCCAGGGCTTCCACGCTGTCATCGAAGATAACACTCCGGTAACCCATGCGCTTAATAATTCGAGAACAGGTTTCTAACATATCTTTTTCATCATCGATCACTAGAATTGTGCGTTCCTCATTCACGCCAATTACCGTCCTTTCCACTATCGAATGACGGCAATATCACGCTGAAACAGCTTCCGTTGCCTGGTTCGCTAACAACCTTTAGACATCCTCCATGGTTTTCAATAATTCCGTAACTTATTGAAAGCCCAAGACCCGTTCCTGATCCTTTATCCTTTGTCGTAAAAAAAGGATCAAAAATCCTGCTCTTCATCTCATCAGGGATCCCTGTACCTGAATCACTAACATCGACTTGAACCATTTTCTTATCTGTATCAACCTTCGAGCGGACAATAATTACTCCACCTTCAGCCATCGCGTCTTTAGCGTTGCTGAAAAGGTTCACTAACACCTGTTCCAACTGCTCAGGATTTCCGAAAACCCGCGGAATAGTATCGAGCTTTAAGTCAAAGCGGATGTTCTTACGCAGGAATTGACTGCGCAGCCAATCGGTTGTTTCAATAATAATGGTGTTTAGGTCTAGGGGTGACATGCGATCCAGCGTTTGGCGTGAAAATGAAAGCAAGCCCTTAGTCGTTTTGGCAATCCGTTCGGTATGATTGGCGATAACTTGCATATCCTCAATGACTTGTTGCGGTAAACCATACTCCTCGGCTTCTAGTAACAGCCATTCCAGCCTCGAAAGAATAACCCCTATGGGATTGTTGATTTCATGAGCTAAATTAGCCGACAGCTGGCCCGCAGCTGCTAAGCGTTCGGATATAACAAGCTGTTCCAGAGTTTTATTCAACTGCTCAATCGATTTTTGCAACTCCTGATTGAGTTGATTGATTTCTGTATTAGCTTTTTCAAGATTCGCCTTTTCCTGAGCTAAACGTGCAAAAAGCCGAGCCCGTTGAATCGTGGCCGCAATCTGATTTACAACAGCTAATAACAATTCCATCGAATCACGTTTAAATTCTGTTTTCTGCTTGCTTTTGAGGGTCACTATACCGAGTTTTTCAATCCCTGCAATAAGTGGCACACAAACATGAAATTGATAGCAATTAGTACAGGATTCAGCCTGACAACAAAGTCTGTCTCCCTGTTCCAAAGTCAAAGGAAGTTGGTCATTTAAAGCCTTACAGTATTCAGCTTTTATATATTCACAGCAAGATTCCAGACGCCCCTCAGTAAGTAAATGAAGCTCGCATTTAAATGGAAAGAATATGTCATCCATTTCTTTTATTATTGCACGAAGTAGATTATCTAGCTTAACAGGCAAGAATCCCGTCAGATTGTTAACCTTAATTAGTACAGCCATCTCCCGCTGCAATTGCTCATACAAGTCTTCTGACCTTGCTCTCATAATACGGCCTGACATGTTCCCCCGCCCTTCTAAACCACTATTTGGCCTTCATGCGGACTAGCAGAGACACTTTATTCTCCCTATTAACTCTAAAAAGTAAGTGATATTTTTCTCACAGGCATCCAGAGGAGTTTCACAGCCTGTACCAATGACATAGCCAAACTTTCGTTGTTGTTCGTATATATGCTTTAAAGTGCTGGACAATTGATCAAACGATGCGTTACGGAAAAGCATGGGATTAATATTTCCGATGACAACTTTGTTCTCAAGGCAGTGAAACGCGTCAGACAGTTTAACAGGCGAATCAATCGTCACCATCTCAAGATTAAAGTCCGCGATAAGAGGCAATACGGAAGAGGTATTACCAATTATTTGGAGCCACAAATAAGTCTCCTGTTGTTCCCTAATACGCTGGATCATCCCTTTTAGCTGTGGAGCAATGAGATCCGCAAAGACGCTCTTCGATAAAACATCAGGTGAAGCAGTTGGGTCATGCAGCATAATAGCGTGTATACCGGTTTCACGCAAGGCTGCACAATAGAGTTCGGTAACTTGGGTTGAAAATTTCAAAAGCTCCATAAAACCCTCAGGATCATCGACGATTAAATAAATCAGATTCTCGATCCCATAAATTTGCGAGGCGATTGTTACTGGGCCTAAGACTTGTCCAACTATAAAGTGCTCCCCCGCATCCTTTTCGACAACGGCCCTGGCAGCCTTCAGCATTAGTGGCATTCGTCCTGAGGACCATGGATCAGGCACAGTTAAACGATCAAGCTGATGCCAATCTGTTATTAGAGGAGTTGGAATGTTAGGATAAGCCGTATTTGAATACACCACTTTGGAACCCAAGGCTTCAGCTTCAACACATGAATCAAGGCATACACTTATAATGTCGGTTCTAAACTTCTTAACTGTCTCTAAGTTCACCGCAACTAGGATATCAACATCTGTAAGATATTTCTCTATAGATATCCCCGCTGATCTAGCTACAAACCCACTATGTTCAAAAAACACCGGAGTACGGTCAACGTCTGTAAAATTTAAGGTACCTAAAACTCTGGCCAACGATCTCATGCTCTCACCTCATCCGTTGTACATAGTGCAATCCATCAAAAGCATCCCTGGCCACATAATCCACATATAAATCCTCAGCCGTCATTTGTTGGAGGGCTGCTCCCCCTGCTACAACTGGGATTGTTAAATTTCGCTGTTTAAGATCTGCTTTAACTTCTCTTACATGTGGGACAATAACACTAATTAGCCCGGAAATGAAAATATAATCTGCCTTTGCTTCAGCAGCAGCTTCTACAAATCGCACAGGCTCCACGTCCTTACCTAAATCAATAACCTTATAACCGGCACAACTGAGTATGATCCGTACAACGTGTTTCCCTAACTCATGGATATCTCCCTTAATCGTTCCTAGAATAATAGTGCCCTTTTGTATCAAAGGTCGATCATTGTCAAGATGCTTGGCAACGACTTTATCCATAACTTCCATCATTGCTCGCCCAGCCAGCATAATTTCCAATAAATTAAACTCATCAGATGTACACTTTACATCTAACGCCTTTAAAGCGGGTGATAATCCATGTTCAACGATGCTATACAAATCAGTCCCTGCAGACAGTAAGCTTTCAGCATGAGCAACCGCATCTCTATGTCTTCCTTGGATCACTGCCTGTACAAGGGCATCTAGTCTATTTGACATTATATCACCCCGCTATAAATTCTCGAATTCTAGAGATTGCTCAATTTAAACATAGAAAATCTAAATTTTAACATGCCTAACAACTCTCTTTTAAACCTACGCGGAACGAAGGTAATTGTCAAGCTAGTTGTCGGATCATCCGGTTCGTTTTTTACGGAAACGGCGCGCTCTATATTTCCTCCTTATCCGCTTTCTTGACAACTTTTACTTCCTGAACTAATTTACAGGTGCCCAGAACTTCTTCTTCCGTTAGGTCAAAGAAGCTTACGACATGCCTCTTGGGAATAATCAGAACATGCCCTTCATTAACTGGGAACTTATCAAAAAAGGCCAGGGCTAGATCGTTCTGGACAAGGATAGCTGTCTCTGGAAGCTTACAAAAAATACATTCCCTTATTTTGCTTCCCCTTCTTTCCTAAAGGTGTGATTTTCTCTCTTGCGGGCCTTTTTCCGAAATGCATTTTCTTGTAGTTTTTCATACATTTCCTGGATCCAGACACTTACAGGAGCCTTCCACTGTTCACTTTTACTAGGTATGTTTTTAATTAAACTTATGGGATTTAAACCCATCTCTTTAGCCACTTTCAAGGTTTCTTCGTTAAGCCTGCATTTCTTTTTTGCTTAGGCCCATTCTGCATCCTTCTTAATAGAGTTAGCCAATGCACTTACCCTTTCTCTTTGCCGCACCGGGTGGAATCACAACCTTGGATCAACCGGTTCCGCTTCCAAAGCCAAGGTTGCTAACACACATTCATGAATCCGACTGATGGGCTCCTGACTTACAAAGCGTTTAACCCCTTCCACTCCCAAGGCAAATTCCATGAGGGCATGACGTTGTTTGCGTTTAACATTTCTTTGCTTTAAGCGCACCAGATTCTCAGGCTGCAAGTAATCCATACCATAGATAATATGAAGATACTTTCTCCCTCGAACTTTGATGGCCGGTTGCACTAACCAGCCTTTTTCATTTCTGGCGATAAACGTTTCCGGCTTTACGACAAAGCCTTCATGTCCGTTTTCCGTCATTTCCTCCCACCAGAGAATTGCTTCTTTCTCAGTCCGCTCATTGGTCACGATTTTGAACTCAGTCTCAATCAATAGGTCAGACAGCTTAGCAAGCTCCCGGTTCTGTTCCATATGCCACAGATGAGATTGGTCAAAATAAGTTCGTCCCTGATGAGCCAGGACATGAAAGGGAGCAATTTTGATCCCTTCAACCCCTTGGGTATCCCAGCAATACTTTTGAAACACCTCACGAAAGACTTGAGCATTCTCCAGCTTACCCTTATATTCCTCGATCCAGGAGTCAACCTCCCATCCATTCACTTTGGCCAACTCAAGTTTCTCTAAAAGCTTCCGGCGATCCAGGAGTGATACTTCCGAAACATGAGCGTACTGAGAGCTAATGAGTTCTTTGGCCTTTAAATTCCAAGGCAGAATTTCCGCATCTAGCAGCACGAAATCCGTGTTGTTTTTTTTGAAGTATTGTCCTTGATGTAAATCCGTATTCAATTGCTTGATAAGCTTTTCGGATAATTCCTCATCAAAAAAACCCCGACCCGTCCTGGTATAAATGGTTCCCAACTTTGGTGAACCTACATATCCAAGCGCAGTTTCCTCATCCTTAAACAGCAGCAGAATACCCCGGCTGCCCATATGTTTCTTCTCCACAACCATGGTGGTTATTCCCTGATTTCGATAATACTTAAAAGCCTCTCTCGGATGTTCAAAATAATTATCCAAGGAAGAGGGCTCAGGTGCAGGACTCATGGTTGGGGGAATATAAAGCAATTCTTTAAGCGGGACAGTATAGTGAGAAATAGCTTCAATCGCCGACTTTACATAGTCCGCATGAATATTAATTTCCCCATAGTCTTCTGTCTTTACAGAATAGCCCTTAAGAAAACTCTGGATATTAGGCGGATTGAAGCGTTCTTTTTTCCACTTCTGTAAGAAACTCTCCGGATCTTCGGCATAGTCTTTCTGAGCTTCAACAGCCACAAACTGTTTTTCCGGATAGCGATAGGCCGTTAACCTGCCACCGAAAACGACGCCTTGGTCAATATTGATCGTGCTATTGATAATCATCGGCTGGGGTCTGGGGTCATGCCCCCAAACAATTGTTTCTCCGGATCTATGATTGACAAACCAGTCTTTGCGTACCGGTTTCCCGCTCTCTTCGAAGCCCTCTGTATCACCATACCGACAAAAGTCCCGGATGCGTTTGGATTCCTTGCCGATATAGTGATCTCGTATTCCGGCATGGGTAGCCACAACCACCCCTACACCGTTACTCGTAAATACTAAGTTTGAAGGGGCACTTAGAAGCAGACTTCTAACCTTTCCTTTCAACTCTTCTGCAGCTTCTTGACCCTGTTCTCTTTCATAATTAGCAAACTCGGCTGCTATGAGTTCATCCCCATGGGCTAACTCCACCTTTCGACGGTCCAGCCAGCGAGCAATCTTCCAGCCGTGGTTACTATCGACCATATAAGCTAAGTCTTTTTCTACATGGTTAATAAAGAATTTCAGGCAGTCAATGCTGTTGGGACCTCTGGAAAGGACATCCCCTACCGAAACTAGCTTGCGACCTTCGGGATGGGTGTATAACCCCTCTTCATCCGACTGATACCTCAGCTTCTCAAGCAAGGCAAGAAATTCGCTATAGCAGCCATGGATATCCCCAATAAAATCCAGACCAGCCCCAACCTCTTTGAGCAAGGGGTTGGTTGCTCGCCCAAAAAGCGTATCTTCTACTTCCACTTCATTTAATATGTAGGAACTAGAAAACCCTTCCGTTTTTAAGGAACGAAGATTACTCTTAAAGGCTCTGACCTGCTGTTTGATTCGACTGCGTCCTCTGGGCTGCTCCCGTTGTTCATCTCTCGCATACAATAATTTTTCGTCCATATCTAAGGCAAGGGCCAGGATCGGAACGTGCTTGCGAGAGGCTAAATCAAGGTACTTCTTCCGATCGTCAGGCCATAGATGAGTTGCATCCACAACGGAAAGTTTCCCTAAACCACAACGGGTTTCTATAAGATCAGCCATCGCCTCAAAGGCTTTTTGAGAAATCAGTTGATACTCTGCCAAAAGCACATCCTGCTCATCTTTAGGACGTTTATTAAGTTCTATAAATTCCGTATCCGCAACTAAGACCCTGAATTGATCCGAACTGACGATTTCTGACCGCAACAAGATCCCCTGATCAATCAGCCGATTTAGCAGGGTGGTTTTGCCGCTGTTTGACGGCCCAACCAATAATACGATTCCGGCATGGGGAAATCGGATCTCTTTACTCATTCTCTATCCCACCTTGTCTTGTGAAGATCGCTATTTGCGAAGGGTGTCCATACCCTTCGGCTTCTTCACCAATTCCGTCTAATTGAACCTCGTAGGAATAGTTCCTTGCCAAATTATGAGTCCACTTGGAAAATTGAGCCCGAGTCCACTCGAATCGATGGTCCTTATGACGAACTGCCTCATCCATTTGATAAACAGTGTTATATTCCACATTCGGAGTAGAAACAATTAATACATTGGGTTTGTAGCTGCCAAGGATCGTGTCCATGACTCTCGGCAATCGACCTTCATCAATATGCTCGATCACTTCACTTAGAATCATGACATCTTTATTACGCAGTTGCTCATCATAGTAATATAATGAACCCCAAATTGGGATCGGTGCTATAAAGTCATCTTTGTAACTCGCTTCTGAAAATCGTTTAAGGGCGCGGAGTTGCTCCTTCTCCGTGGGTTCCACCGCCAATATCTCTTTGACACCCGGTATAAACCCAAGTCGTACAGACAACTTACCTTCCCCAGCTCCGAAGTCAACAATACTTTCTCTGGAGGGTAAATTCTCCACGATCTTAACAACCTTTTGGTAGCGAAGTTGGTTCAATCTTACGACAGGCTGGGATTCTAGGGTAGGTTCTGGCGTCGTATTTAATTTCGTCATATCCGCGTTCATCGTATCTGCGGTTGCTATATTAACTTTCGTTATATCAGGCTGAGCGAATTTTGCTCCCACCTGATCAATCAATTCCCTAAAACGCAAGGTCCGTTTAATAATGAGATCCCTAAGTGGATGCTCGGATAGCCACCCTTCCCCATATCGCTCCAGTTTTTCTATTTCTCGTTCATCAATGAAGTAATGCCGATAATTATCAAGCACCGGAATCAAGACAAAGAGATGTTGGAGAGCTTTTTGGACAGTGACGGTTCCTTTTAAATTTATAAAACGAGCTGAGCTTCTCTCCTTGAGCTGGAAGTTATAAGCTGCTTGTCCTCGTTCAATTTCTATTTGATAACCTAAAGTTTCAAAAAGTTCCTTAATCGCTGAATCGGGTAAATCGGTAGCCACCGGCCCAAAACCCATGTTCAGCTGAAAGGCATGCTTTGCCCAGTTCAGATATTCTTCTTTGGGTCGACCATTCAGAGCCGTTCCTAAGGCCGACCGGATATCGGAACAGAAAATACTGCTGACAACAAATTCTCTGTCGTTGATATATTGAGTAATTTGATAAGTATCCGGGCTATTCTTAACTAGTTCGACGGGATCGGGCGTAACAAAGATTACCGCTTCCACTTCCCTATCACTAAAAACAGTATAGGTTAAGCGGACGCGGTGTCCCTTGTCCATTCGGTCATAGAGATTTCGAGGATTCTTTGACAAGAGAAAGGAAAGCATTTCAGCCCCTTCCCCCGTCGCTTTAATTGCTAGCTGCACAAGCATAAACTCCTGTCCTTAAGAACTTTGTTTAGTTATACCCTATGAGTCATCATTCCATGACTTATCAGTGCTTTATTTGCTTTCTGAGTCCGCAGGTACGCCTTTGTTTCATCGCCGATCCGGCAGCTGTCAACCGCTTTTGGATAGCTTTGTTGTGCGTCAGTTCCTGGAAGGTTATCCAGGCTCTATTGCAGTGCCTAAGGTGCTGACACCTCGGATATTAACTAATAAGTTTGCGGGAACAGGCCCGGTGACAGCTTGCCTAACCCTTGAAATATCCAGGTATCTCCGGAATCTGCCCTCGAAAAGTAACCCTGGAGCTTTTCAGTTGATCCATCATTGAGCGTCACGATCATTTTCACTCTTGCTTCTTTGGCATCTGGGTTAACCGCCCTATGGGGTTCACTCATAGACCAGAGCTCTATTTCTCCAAGCTCAATTTTAGAGGATTGAGTACGTATCTTATTCAGCAGTGCCGCTGTTCGGACAGCATAATCGTCCTGAATTCCTTTTTGTCTAAAGTCAGCCTCCGCTTGGCCGGTCTTGATTTGAGTATCAATAAATTTTGTACATGCCCTGTAGACATCCTTCCTCGCCTGACTATCCGGCCAAGTTGAAAGCCCTGTCACATACCACTTTCCATCAATTTCTACCAACTCGTGAGGTCCTCTGAAATACTTACCGTCTAGGATAACCTCTGCCCTGTTGGGGGCTTTCATTTTAAGGGTCATGGTAACATTTTTGCCAATCTCCTGCCTTATAAACTGCCAGTATTTTAGGCCTTCTGTTTCCAGCACAATGTTTTCCAACGCTTCTTGAGGGATCGGGTCATAAGTGTTAATAAAAACTTGCTTTAGCTCCTCAAGCTTAGGGGATTCTGACCCATATAAGTAAAGAACACGCAGCATAAGATCTCTGATATCACTTTTTTGCTCAGCTTGCTGCAAGCCTGGGTCGCTGAACTTAAAGTCAGCAGTGTCCATAATACAGCTTGCCCCGTTTACGAAAGCGGCGAAATGCAGCAGGTTTTCTCCTGGTGTTAAAGTATATAAAGGTGAGGGCACCTCTGCGACGGTCTCTTTCCCCTTCGGTTCGATGCGTACCAGCCTATACTTGACACCGGTATCGCTTAACTTGAAGGTTGTAAATATGATATCTCCGGTAGTTTTAAGATAGGAAGCCTTAAATATCTTCCATACAGTGTGAAGATTTCCTTCATTATATAGCACTCTCGACGCACCGGTTTTAAGATCGTACTCTGCCAGCGTGAATCGGGCACCGCCCTCAGGATTGTCCTCATCGCAGGAAACCAGGATTTTCTCATGATTGATATCATGAATAATAACATCCCCGGCAAACAGTTGTTTCTCCGCAGCCTCCCCATAATACAGGCCACTGGCTACTCCCACCCGTTCTCCCTTACTGGTAAGAATGCCGCCGTCGGCCTTACCTCTGTAAGCAACATCACCCTCCTGAAATCCGCCCCTAACTTTCACCATCTGCTTCGAATAGGTATCATAGGCATAATAGTTCGGAGTAGTATCCAGATGCAAATAAATGGTTCGGTTATCAAGTCCCCAGCTTGTATTGTAGATATCGGTCTCATATTTCATCGGTACTTCTGCCAAACTTCGCTTAGCAAGATCTAAAACCTTAACCGACTTGTGAGAAACAAGGGCTAAACGAGCACCGTCTTCCGACCAGGCCTGATTAATTACGAATTCTGTTTTACCTAAGAAGGCAGCCTTATTTTCACTGAGGTCAACTAAATATAGCTCAATCAACTGCCTGGGCATCCCTATTAGGATCAGCTCATTCTCCGCTGCCATACTTTGCTTGTTTAGTTTATAAGTCACAAAATATTTCTGATCCTTAGTTACTGTCAGCGGGAGCATTCCATCCTTCCGGTAAAAATCCGAGTCCAAAAAGGTCTTTTCGAGAGAATTCAGCTTTAAAATTTCTTCACTTGGCAAGGGACCATTCTCACTTAGTGCAGAAGTTGACAAGATGTCCCCTTCATTCTCAGCTTGATCAGATACTGTAGAAGTCAGTCCTAAAACACCAACTACCGTCGCTACGATGATTATTCCGACTACCCGGAAAACAGGTCTTTGAAAGAACTTCATAATTACCCTCCTCATAATTCCGGCTTCACCTAACATCTAATAAAACCCGAAATTTGGCTCATCTATCTTTTTTCGCCAAGCTGCACTTAATTCCTCTCATTTGCCGCCCACAATAGTTGTTTCTTCAAAATATTGAGCACCTCTGGTTAATTAAGACCCAGTTTATTAAAACCTCTTTCAATTTTAATCAGTTGTTTCAAAGGAAAGGTGAGTATAAAAAATATCCTGCACCATCAAATTTGCAGGCTGCAGACGTTAGCGGGATAAATTCCGCATCAAGAAATGGAACACAACAACTGCTTAGGCGCGTCAGTCAGTCTTAAAATCTGATTGGCGTCCTTTTTATTTCCTCACTTTGTTTTGAGGATCTCTCTCGATAAATCTCCCTTGAGGGGTTCTTCTTTGAGCAGATCATCCTGTGCCGGGTGTAGGTCAAATTCGCCAGCAGTGCCGACGAATTTGGATTGCCGTCATTCATCGAATTATCAGACTTTTATTCTGCATATGTGTTAATATTATCTTGATTCTATAAATTAAAAAACCGCCGAGGTGCCCCATGACTCAAAATAAATTCAATTTAGATTTCGAAAGCTTTCAGCTCTTGCTTCTAGAGATGGCCCAGCAGCGTTCGGTCGATGAATTGCTAAAATTGGTTACATCATCTCTCGCATCGACCTATAACGTGGCCCTGGCTAGGGTCTGGATGATCACCCCAGGGGATATTTGCAACACTTGTAATGAGTACGCAGCCTGCCAGGACAAAAGCCGCTGCCTCCACCTGATGGCTAGCCACGGGCTGTCCATAGACAACAAAACCACCTGGAACACAATCCAACATGGTGCCTTTCGACGCTTCCCCATGGGAGTACGCAAGGTAGGCCGGATTGCCTCATCAGGCCAGCCCGGCAACATCTCAGCCATAAGCGGCAACTCTGACTGGATTGCCGATAGAGGCTGGGTAAAAAAAGAACATATCGCCAGCTTCGTCGGCCAGCCGTTGATCTATAAAGGTGAAGTCCTTGGTGTGCTGGCAATGTTTACGCGCATCGCTTTAGATCAGGGAGCTCTCGGGCTGATGCGTATGATAGCTGATCATTTAGCTTATGCCGTTTCCAATGCGCGAGCCTTTGAAGAGATCAAACGTCTCAAAAGGCAAATCGAGAATGAAAACGCTTACCTGCGCAAAGAAGTTAATATCGCCCAGTCCTTCAACGGTATCATCGGTAAAAGCAACGCCCTCCATGAAATTCTACAGCAGATCCTTCTTGTTGCTCCCATCGACACCAGTGTGCTTATAACCGGGGAATCCGGCACGGGCAAGGAGCTCATTGCCCGGGAGATCCACTCAAGAAGCAAACGGGCCGGGCATCCTATGATCAAAATAAATTGTGCCGCAATCCCCAAGAATCTTTTCGAGAGCGAATTCTTCGGGCATGCTCGGGGTGCTTTCACTGGAGCATACAAGGATCGAGAGGGATTTTTTCAGATTGCCGATCGGGGAACACTATTCCTGGACGAGGTCGGCGAGATCCCCCTCGAACTGCAGGGTAAGCTTCTGCGTGTCCTGCAAGAAGGTGAATACCAGCGCGTCGGCGAGGAAAAAGTCCGAAAAGTAGATGTACGCATCATTTCCGCCACAAACCGCGATCTCGGGCGAGAGGTCACAGCGGGACGCTTTCGTGAAGATCTTTACTACCGAGTTAATGTCTTCCCCTTTCTTTTGCCTCCCCTTCGTGACCGCAAGGAAGACATACCGCTTTTGGTCAACCACTTTTTGGCTCTTACCTCTCGAAGACTCAACCGCCCAAAGCCTCACCTCACCCAATCTGAGATTGAGTCCTTGACAAAATACGACTGGCCCGGCAATATCCGTGAACTACAAAACGTCATGGAGCGGGCGGTCATTACTTCTCATTTAGGGAAGCTGGACTCCGGTATTTCTTCCATAGCTCATTTGACAGTCAGCACCACTGCCCGCGGAGTCCAAACCACGGGGCAGATCGACAAGGGCGGCATCCTAACTGACGCCGAACTACGTCAATTGGAGAGAGAAAATATGATCGAGGCGCTTAGAGTCTGTAACGGCAAGATCTACGGACCGAGAAGTGCAAGCGAGAAACTTGGGATAAAGCCGACCACTCTGATTTCGCGCTTAAAAAAGATGGGGATCACTCTTGAGGATTGGAACGGTAGCAATTAGTCTCGCACACCTAGGCTAATCGGGCCTTGACATCCCCCGAACACTCTGCCCTTACTACCAAGACACAATGTTTATAACGAAATTTCGTTGATAGCAACGGATTATCATTATAGACATTGTGTTTTTCCGTTCAAGAAACTTCCTGTCCGCCTCCTATTGTTTGATTATTCCCACAACAAATGACTCTGGCATAGCAATTGCAGAAGGTACTTGTTTAAGCACAAAGGAGGGATCAGGATGCCGTTGATAAAGGTACTGACTTAGCAATTCCGACAGAGCACTTGTTTTATGCAACAACCTTTTATTTAGAGAGGAGTATTGATATGGGAGACAAGAAACATTCACAAACCCATGATGCTGACCACCACCATCACGATAATGATGACCACCCCCACCATCATCATCACCACGATAACGATTTCACCGATTACATGACCGCAGTAACGGAATATCGAAAGTCCTTCGCCAGCAAAGCTGACGTTATGTCCCAGGCTCCTGATCCCGCAGTAAGGGAAATGGTTGCCTATATGGATAGTATGGGCCTGGAAAACTGTTTTGACCGTTTCGACAAACAGAAACCTCACTGCGCTTTCGGCTTAGCCGGGGTCTGTTGCAAAAATTGCTCCCTCGGTCCTTGCAAGATAACTGAGAAGTCTCCCCGGGGTACCTGCGGAGCGAATGCAGATCTCATCGTAGCACGTAACATGGCCCGCGCGGCAGCCGGAGGTGTGGCAGCCCATGGAGCTCGTGCCCGTGAAGTCATGCTAACCCTAAAAAAGGCTGCCTCCGGAGAGATCGATCTCCCCATCTTGGGTAAAAGCAAGGTGCTTGGCGTAGCCAACATGTACGGCCTGGAGACTGCAGGCAAAACCGTCGAAGCTTTGGCCGGTGAAATTGCGGATATTTTGCTCGAAGATATGAGCCGTACGGTGCCTGGCCAGCACCGAACCCTTACTGCAGTGGCCCCACCTGAACGACAAAAGGTCTGGAACGAACTCGGGATAACTCCGATCAGCTCCTATCACGAAGTTTTTGAGACCTTGCACGCGACCACAGTCGCAACCCAAGGCGATTGGCGTAAAGCCATGGATCAGTTCCTGCGTTTAGGTATCACCTTTTCCATGAACAGCGTGGTGGGCGGCTCCATTGCCAGCGACTGTCTCTTCGGCATTCCCACCCGCAGTACCATCAAGGCTAACGTGGGTGCGCTGAAAAAGGACTTTGTTAATATAGCCATTCACGGCCATGCCCCCATGCTGGCTACGGAAGTCATCAAAACGGCCCGTACCGCTGAATTCGTCACCATGGCCCAGGAGGCCGGAGCCCAGGGTATCCAGTTCTATGGAATCTGTTGTTCAGGCCTGTCAACCATGTACCGCCTTGGCGGAGTCATTCCCCTCTCCAACGCTAACGGCGCTGAGCTGGTAGTGGGCACAGGCGCGTTGGATCTTTGGCTGGCTGACATCCAAGAAGTTTTTCCGGGTATTATGGATGTCGCCAACTGCTTTAAAACCGTGGTTGTCACCACGAACGAATCCAACCACCTGCCGGGGGCGGAACATATCGGTTACAAGCGAGATCTCTCCGACCTGAATCGACTTCCGGAATTAGCCAACAGAATTGTAACCCGGGCGATCGAAAGCTTCAAAAACCGCCTGGACGTGAAAAGGCATATTCCTCCCTACGAGGTGGAAGCGGAAGTGGGATTCGGTCTTGAGTATCTCAGCGAGTACTATGGCGGAAGCGTCAAACCCATCGCCGACGCTCTTAAGGAAGGCAAAATTCTCGGCATCATCAACTTGGCCGGCTGCACAAACACCCGCATTGTGTTTGAAAAGGCCATTGTGGATGTTGCAGACATTTTGCTGAAGAATAACATCCTTATCTTTGCCAACGGTTGTGCCGGCTTTCCAATGTTAAAACTCGGTTACTGCTCAGTCAAGGGACAGGATAAATGCGGAAATAGCTTGCAGGAATTTCTCGGTTCGGATCTGCCCCCAGTCTGGCACTTTGGCGAATGCATCGATAACGCTCATGCTGTCGGTACCTTCGCTGCCATAGCCGGTCTGCTCGGCCATCCGATCAAAGATTTGCCCTTTGCTGAAGTGACGCCCGAATGGTCCAACGAGAAAGGCGTTGGCGCAGCCCTTGCTTTCCGTATGCTGGGGTTTGATTCCTACCATTGTGTCCATGCTCCGGTGGAAGGTTCTAAAAAGGTGAAGGATTTCCTTTACGGGGGCACAAGAGAACTGCTTGGTTCCTGCATGAACGTTGACCCGGACCCCGAAAAACTTGCTCAGATGATCATCTCAGATTTTAAGGCCGCAAGAAAGAAGCTTACCTGGGACGTTTAGCCCTCCCAATTCAAAGCCTAGGGAGGTCGCGTTGCACAGGACATGCCGGTTGAAACACGCAACTTGCCTCACAGTGTACTGCGGCAAGAGTCATTAATTAAGTACGTGGTGACACAGAGCTTTGTCGTGTCCACCACGTACTTGCAGTTGAACCAAAAGCTTTGCATAGAGAGGAGATTGCCTAAGTGCCTAAGAAATTCAATTCAGTACAGATAAGAGTAAGATCCATTTGTCGAAGAGAATTTGCGAGGGACGTTTACCGTCCGGGAGTCATTTCGCTGTCACGCATCGTCTGGGGCTCCCTAGGTGCCGGCATAGCGCTTGCCATTATCGGTATGCTGTCCAAAGTCACGGGGATAGGAGTGCTCTTTCCGCCTCTGGCGGCAACCTGCTTCATCAATTCCAGTTGCGTGTATTTGCGAGTAGCTCGGCCCAAACCAGTCATCGTCGGACATTTTGTCTCAGCGATGGGCGGGCTGGCGGGAGTTTGGACAGGAGAATTGCTGGCAGGGGGAACAGACTTGGTTATTCCGCTTAAACTTAGTCTAGCGTTGCTTTGCGCAGCCTTGCTGATGCAGGTTTTTGATGCCGATCATCCTCCGGCGGCAGCCACCGCTGTCATTCCGGCTATTTTACCCTTGCCCATGCCCGCACAGCTGTTTCCCGCGTACATGGCTTGGGGCGCGACCATCGCCGTACTTTTCGCCCTCGTCTGGAACCGGGTTTGGTTCGAATTTCCGGCTAAAGATGACGATCATTGCGTTAAATATGCCGGGCTGTACATGGAAAAACCCCAGGTATGGGGCATGTCTTTATGCATGGTTAGTATGGTCCTGATGAGTTGCCAACAAGTCGCGCCGGTGTTTTATCCCATCGGGCTCTGGGGCATGATACTAGGCGTCTTGCTTCTCGGGATGCACCATTTTGTGGTTGCCCTAGTAACCCCAAAAACTGAAAACCACTAGAAAAATATCTAGAATAATATCATGAAGTTTATAATCACTATTATATAAAACCAGTTGTTCTAAGGAATCAACATCCTTTAGATTATTGTTATGTGACGAGGATAGGAATACCTAATTTTTGGGCAACGTTGGTTTTTGAAATGCTAAAGGTTTTCTTATCATACCCGGCCTCTTACCTAATCTCAAAATATTCGGCCGCAACCTGAGCGGCACAGCCGGTTCCGCAGACCACACAACCGCGATCATCACCGGCAGCTGCCGCAGCAGCCTTCAACTGTTCAGGATAAAGAGCCGCTTTAATTTGCCTGTTTAGGTTCAGGGCAACCCGGGCCTTAGCCATTTCCAGATCTCTGGCCCAGGCTTGTTGATTGCCTTTGGCAATATCCGCAATATGAGCCGCCATTCGGGTCGTAATCACCCCGGTTCGGACGTCTTCCTCGGTGGGCAGACCCAAGTGCTCGGCCGGAGTCAGATAGCAGAGGAAATCCGCACCGCAGGCTCCGATCAGCGCCCCGCCGATGGCTCCGCTGATGTGATCATAACCTGGCGTTACATCCGTGGCCAAAGTACCCAGGATATAATAAGGGGCATTATTGCATAGTCTTTTCTGCACTTCCATGGTTGCCTCCACATGATTGAGGGGCACATGCCCGGGTCCTTCCACCATGACCTGAACACCGGCCTCCTGGGCTCTTCTGGTAAGTTCTCCCTGGATGATCATGCCCTGCAGCTGGGCACCGTCCAAGGAATCGGCAATACTGCCGGGTCGGATGGCATCCCCCAGGCTTAAGGTAACGTCATAAGCCTTTAGTATTTCCAGCACCCGGTCAAATTTTTCGTAGAGGGGATTCTCTTTCTGATTGTGCAGCATCCAACCGGTGAGGAAAGCACCGCCCCGGCTAACCACGTCCGTTACCCGTCCGGTGTTTTGCATTCTTTTGATGACGTCCATATTCAGAGCACAATGAATCGCCATAAAATCCAGCCCGTCCGCCGCTTGTCGTTCAATTACCTCGAAAATATCCTCCTCTCTCATACTGACAACACTGCCGTATTTCTCAATGGCCTCGATCCCTGCCTGGTAAATCATGGTGCTCCCCATGGCTACATGAGCCAGGGACAAGGACTGCTTCCTCATGCCGTCGATGTCTTTTCCCGTACTTAAATCCATAAAGCTGTCGCAGCCGGCTTCTTCCGCAATGGCCAGCTTGCGGGCTTCCATTTCCATGTCGTCGCGATCGCTGGAGGTGCCAATCAGGGCGTTAACCTTAATCCGCAAACCTGCCCCGATCCCACAGTATTTAAATTCCTTGCGGTTTTTGTTTCTGGGAATGACGATTCTCCCTTCGGCAACTCCCTGCCGGATAAATTCCGCCTCAAGATTCTCATCAGTCGCCACAGCTTCCATTTCCTCGGTAATGATCCCGGCCCGGGCTTTTAAAACCTGTGTCATATTAACCACCTTTCCTTTCTTAACAGCTATGCTTAGTTGTGTTCAGATACTTGGCGACAATTTCCATTGCACAATACTTCCCGCACATGGCGCAAGCCGTAGATTCCCCGTTGTTGCGGGTTTTCCTGATCTCTGCCGCTCTGGGCGGATCAATGGCCAGTTCTAATTGTCTTTTCCAGTCCAGTTGCTTGCGGGCCAGAGACATTTCCAAATCCCATTGCCAGGCTTCTTTCCTCCCTTTGGCCAGGTCGCCGACATGGGCAGCGATCCGGGCGGCTATGACTCCCTCCCGCACCTGATCAGCACTGGGTACGCCGATATGTTCAGCCGGGGTGACATAACAAAGAAATTCCGCCCCTGCCCAGGCACTGAGTGCTCCTCCTATTGCAGCATTAATATGGTCGTAACCGGCGGCAATATCCGTCAGCAATGGACCGAAGACAAAGTAAGGGGCTCCCTGACAAAGGCTCTTTTGCAATGTAACCGTGGCCTTCACATGCTCAAGAGGCATATGCCCGGGCCCTTTAATCATAATTTGGACCCCCGCTGCCCTAGCCCGTCTGACCAGTTCCCCCAAGATAACCAATTCTTGAACTTGGGCTCCATCCAGGGAATCAGCCAGACACCCCGGCCTCATCCCATCAGCCAGGCTGAGAGTAACATTATATTTCCGGGCAATTGCCAAGACCCGGTCATATTGTTGATAAAGAGGATTTTCACATTCATTGGCGATCATCCAACCGATTAAATGAGCACCTCCGTAACTTACCAGAGGATCAAGGCGGCTTTCTCTCTTGGCTCGTTCTACAACATCCATAGTCGTTGCACAGTGTAAAGCCAAGAAGTCAACACCATCTGCCGCATGCCGTTCAATAACCTCAAACATTTCCTCTGCTGTCATTTTCACCGTGGAACCGTACTTTTTCCCAGCTTCAGCGATTGCCTGATAAACAGGGAGTGTGCCAACGGGTACGGAAGCAGAATTCAGGGTTTCCAGGCGCATGGCATCAATATCCCCGCTGACGCTCAGATCCATGAGAGCATCTGTACCTGCCGCCAAGGCTGTTTTGACCTTGCTGATTTCTTCAGCAAGGGAAGCTTCACTGCCGTAAAGACCGATACTGGCACTAACCTTTGTCCTCAGCCCCTTGCCGATACCTACAGGCATAATATTTTTGTGGTTGATATTACCGGGGATGACAATTGCACCTGCTGCAACTCCCTGCCTGATAAATTCCGGGGAGACTTTCTCCCGGGCTGCCACCTGCTCCATTTCAGAAGTAATTGTTCCTTCCAAGGCCCTTGTTAATAAACTCATCATTATCCTCCTTTGAACCTTTCATTGCTCAAAATAACCCCTATTAATAAGTCGTTATTTGCCTACCCTCCCTTTTTAAAATAAAAAAGTCCACACCTTAATTAGATGTGAACATTTCCACCGTTCCCGTCTTGCTGCCTTTATAAAGAACAGCTGGCAACAATTCAGGCAGGTCTCCTGACTTCCGGCGTAACGTCCGTGTCTCCCTTCCCGCCTGCTTTGCCTATCGGACAACAAGCGGTGGCTATGAGATGGACTACCGGTTACAGTGGCGGGACCGTCCGGGACTTACACCCGATTCCCTATTCTCCCTCGCGGGCACCTGAACGTTATCATATTTACTTAGAGTCACTTTTTAACCGGTTTCCTGTCCCCGCTGCTGCAGTGCGTTGAGACCAGAGTAAGCTTTCAGTGACACATTGTTTTCCGGTGCATAAATCCCAATACCCCGCATTCATCTCGGGGTTTATCATGCAACTCCCAAGGGTACATCTTCCTCTCCTCCTTAGAAATTAATAACCTTAGGCTATTTTTTAAAGCAAAAAAACCCGCAACTCAATAGAGCGCGGATTTTTCCATCATCCTCACCTAAACCGGCTTAATACGCGAAGCCGATGCTAAGTATTTTACAGGCAGGTCTCCTGACTCAGGCTCACAGCTTCCTTGCCTCCTTCCTCCTTACAGAGTGGTCATGGCCAAAGCTCCCCTTTACAGTGGCGGGTCCGTCCGGGACTTTCACCCGGTTCCCTATTCTCCCTCATTGGGCACCTGTAAAATTATGTTTATTTACTAATGATCATACTTAAGAAAACCGAGGATGTCAAGATACCTTTTAGATCAGGGCCCTCTGATCTTGTCAAACTTGAATCCATTCAACCATAAGGGCCTGCACTGAGAGAAATCCACCGACCTCTCCAGCTATTGTCCCTTATCTAGATACAAAGGGATTGCCCTCTACCCAAAAACGCCAGGGATAGTGTACGGCTTCTCTGCTGTTATTAATACCTATTCTTGGACCTACGGCAATGGACCCGACTTCCTTTCCTTCTGCGATAAACAGTGGATACTCAAACATCCCTCTCCCGTAATCTTCCTTAACTATCCCTAGAGATTTGGTTAACTTTCCCGGTCCATTGGTTAACTCCAGTTCTTTTTTTACGTTTCCCCGGCGTTGATACATCAGATCAAATCCGGAACAGGGCTCCAGGGCTCTGATTAACACCGCCTCCGGGTGCCCGATTTCTCCACTGACTACATTCATAAGACAATGGGTATGCATAACATAAGTATAGGCATACCCAGGTGGGCCAAACATTACTTCAGTTCTTTTAGTCCTTCGGTTGCCATAACTATGAGCCGCCCGATCTTCCGGTCCAATGTAGGCTTCAGTTTCTACAATCCATCCCGACGCTGTGCCAAACTCTGTTTCCTTCACTAGCAATTTCCCCAACAAAGCAGGAGCTAAGTTAAGGGTAGGTTGTTGAAAAAAAGCATAGTCTATCGGTTGAAATGTCATAACTCTATCTCCTTATTCCGAACTTCCAGTAGTAGGGGAATACTCATGTTTCTGATATTACCCTAGCGTCATTGTACACTTATTTTCCCTTAGTTATTCTTTAATTGTTTTTATGCAGGGACATTTTAAAGACCGCCGAATTCCTTGTGTCCAAGGATTCGCGCGGTCTTTCCACTTTCTATCTATAGTCAGGAATGAACCTAGGATTAGAACAACCCTGTAATTGTTCCCTCCGCATCAATATCCATTCTCGTGGCAGCCGGTCGTTTTGGTAATCCCGGCATGGTCATAATCGTACCTGTAACTGCCACCAGGAACCCGGCACCGGCGGAAAGACGCAATTCCCGAACTGTGATGGTAAAACCTGTCGGTCTGCCTAAGCGAGTGGGATCGTCAGTAAAAGAATACTGAGTCTTAGCCATGCAAATCGGTAAATTACCATAACCCATCTCCACATATTTCTTCATAGAAGCTTGAGCAGCTTTATCGAAGATAACTCCATCTGCTCCATAAATATCTTTGGCTATTTTCTCGATTTTCTCTTCAATGGACAAATCCAATTCATAGAGCACCTTAAATTTAGCTTCTTCCCGTTGGAGCACGGAGAGGACCGTTTCAGCAAGCTCAACGCCTCCTTCTCCACCGCGCATAAACACTTCGGAAAGGGCAACTTCTGCACCTAACTCCTGGCATCTTTCGCGAACTAGGTTTAGTTCAGCTTCCGAATCCGTTGGGAATCTATTGATAGCCACAACCGCCGGTACACCGAATTTCGCCATGTTTTCAATGTGTTTTTCCAGATTGACTACCCCCCGTGCCAAGGCTCCCAAGTCTTCTGTACCTAATTGATCTTTAGCCAGGCCGCCGTTCATCTTTAAGGCCCGAACAGTTGCCACAATGACAACAGCCTCAGGTTTCAATCCACCATAACGGCATTTCAGATCAAAAAACTTTTCTGCCCCTAGGTCTGCTCCAAAACCGGCTTCTGTCACCAGATAATCTGCCAGTTTCAGACCAAGTTTTGTGGCCATGATGCTGTTACACCCGTGGGCGATATTGGCAAATGGTCCGCCATGAATAAAGACAGGAGTGTTTTCTAAAGTCTGGACAAGATTTGGTTTAATTGCGTCCTTCATGAGAAGGGCCATGGCGCCTTCCGCTTCTAAATCATGAGCGGTTACAGGTTCTCCTTCATAGGTATAAGCAACGACAATCTTGCCAAATCGTTCTTTGAGATCCATAAGGTCCTTTGCTAAGCAAAGAATGGCCATGACCTCCGAGGCTACAGTAATGTCATACCCACTTTCACGGGGTACTCCTTCCATCTTGCCCCCTAAGCCCATGACAATTTTACGTAAGGCGCGGTCATTCATATCCACAACACGTCGGAAAACCACTTGTCGCGGATCAATATTTAAAGGATTTCCTTGTTGAATACTGTTGTCCAGCATGGCTGCTAAGAGACTATGGGCTGAAGTAATGGCATGAAAATCTCCTGTGAAATGGAGATTTATATCTTCCATAGGCACGACTTGAGCATATCCGCCCCCCGCCGCTCCGCCTTTAACACCGAAACACGGACCAAGAGATGGTTCACGTACCGCAATCATAGCCTTCTTGCCCATTTTGGAGAGTGCTTGCCCTAATCCTACAGTGGTTGTCGTTTTACCTTCTCCGGCAGGGGTTGGATTAATTGCGGTAACTAGGATGAGCTTGCCATCGGGCTTATCTTTTAAGCGATTCCACACACTTAAATTAATTTTGGCTTTGTACTTGCCATATAACTCTACCTCATCATCTTTTAAGTCAAGGTTTTTGGCAATCTCCAGGATTGGTTTCATTACTGCTGCTTGGGCGATTTCGATGTCACTTTTCATGTTGCATTCTCCTATTCTTGCTTAATTATTTTCATTCAGATACCAACACACCGGGATAGACCTTATTTACTCCTTTTTACTCGCGAGTTTTGTACTTACTCCCATAATCATGATGCAGCTGATTCCCATTAAGACCCCGTCTAAAATTAAGGGAGTTCCCCAACTTCCTGTACTATCTCGAATTGCTCCCGAAATCACTGGCGATAATACCGCTCCAATTTCCGAGACAAGATTCAGCATGCCAAAAGCAGCTCCCCGCAAATGAACTGGGGCAATTTCTGAAGTAAGGGCGTGAGCAACTGCTTGCAAAGCAAAAAAGATTAAACCTGAAGTAAAGAGAATAACCGATTGGACAACCATATCATTTCTTCCGGACATGACATAGGCTGCAAATACAAAGATAAACACCGTCAAAAGAGCTTCCATACCGATCAAGACATTGCGGCGGCCATTGGGTTTATGGGCTACCATATCGGAAATCTTTCCCCCTAAAGGAAAACCGATGACTCCAGCGATAGCGTTAAAGGAGATAACCAAGAGGGCAGATGCCAGAGTACCGCCGCCAAAATCTTTGATTACAGCTCCTCCCCAAAAACCATAAAACCAGAGATGCCATAACACGGCAATATAAGAGACATAGATAAGCACAAGATTTTTGTCCTTTAAAATCGGGTTGACTTCATTGCCTTTCCTGATAAAGATAAAAGCAATTAAGACAAAGGCTAAACAAGTTAGGATAACTGCAATTATCACATCATTTAAATGCATAGCATCTGTGATAAAATAAACAGCCATTATAGCTACTAAGAAGACAAAGGCATATTTAAGCAAGTTGAGTAAGGCTTTGCCAAAATTCTCTGACCCTAATTTTCCTTGTGGCTTTAGCGCCTGACGGATAAAGACTGCTGCAATAATTGTGACTGTTCCCAAGATAAGAAAAGGAGCTTTCCAAGCGTCGACACCCATGGACGGTTGAGCTAACTCTATTAAATATACTGTCCCTACTAAGGCTCCCGACAAGCCCACAGTAAGTCCGCCCATTACTACTCCCATACCCAAGCCCAGTTTATTCGGAGGAGTTACCTCGGCAACCAAGGAGCGGTCATTCGAGTAGAGAACGCCTTCGCCAAGTCCGGTGAAAACCCTCAAGGCTATAAATGCCACCAAGCCACCGGTTAGGCCCGTCAATAGGGTGGTAATGCCAGCCCAAAAAATACTGATAACAACAATTGTCCTATAACCATATTTATCCCCAAAGTAACCTCCCGGGAATTGGGTCAGCATATATCCGGCGAAAAACAAGCTTCCTAACAGGCCACCCAGGGCATGAGGGTTGCTGGCAGCTTCTAAAAAACCAACCTTATTGGCAATCATCCAAGTAACCACTGGGCCAGTCAATGTTCGGTCAGCATAGGATACTACCCAGCCAATAAAGAGCATGATCCAAATCGTGTGATACTTTTGCCAGCCCTTCTCTTTAAGTACCGTCATATTAACCATCTCCTCCTATAACATTTTAAATAGGTAAGAAGTAGTTATATCTTCTTCTGACTGATTAATTCCTCAACTGTTTGAACCTTAGACAAATCTGATAATTGCTTAGAAATAGAGACAATTTCATCAGTTGTAGCAGCCATTTCCTCAGTAGCCGCAGCTTGGTTTTCTGACGAAAGACTTGTTTTATTAATTTTTTCACTGATAAATTCAATTGCCTTTTTTATCTCAATAAGCGACCCCGCAACCTTTTCTGCTGACTCCTTACTTAAGTTCGATAGTTTGCCCATTTCTTTAGCTACAACACTGAATCCTCTGCCCGCATCTCCAGCCCTTGCTGCTTCTATAGAGGCATTTAAGGCTAGCAGATTAGAATGTTTGGATATGTTTTTTATATCCTCTATTATGCTGTCAATGGCATTGATTTTTTCGTGAGTATGAGAGCTGAACTCATCGATTTCCTTGATAAACGTTGATAGTTGCTGGGAACTAGAAGCAACTTCTTCAATACCAGCATTTAATTGCTCCATTGAGGAAAAGAGCTTTCTGGTGCCTTCTTCGATTTTGGCCTCTTTTTCTATGCTTTTGGAAACCGAAACTATAGCGACAACCTCTCCTCCTTCATCAAAGACCGGGGTTAGGAGACCTTTAGCAGGGACTCCGAAGAATCTGGTGGGAACTACTGACGGCAATTGTTTTTTCGATTTCTTCACAAGATTGAAGTTTTCCATATTCTTAATTGGGTCCCCAACTTTAGAAGGCATTTTAAGCTGACCCGGTTCATAAGCAGCGACAATCTCATTTCTAAGGTCAAAAACTATCACGGTAATATCGTCATGCATTACTTCATTTAATTTTGGCATTAACTCAATAAATCTTTGCAGATATCTTTCTTCCATATTTAACTCCTTTAATCGCCATTGATTAATGGTTTAAAATGTCTCCGCTGTCCAAATCTTTAAGAAGAAAGAGAGATGAAGCATCTCATCTCTCTTAATTTAAGAGACTGATTAGACCTTAGCTTAGGAGTCAGTCTATGCCTTTCGAGCTGCGATTTCATTTTGCATTTTAGCCAGGCTTTTAGGCGTAATTCTGAAAAGAAGAGTGATAAGGATTAATGCTACTAACATGATGACTGCAGGGATTAAGGTTAATCCATTCTTTATAGATTCTACCAGTAATGGCGTTGCCTCCATATTGGCAACATAGCCTGCTCCGGCAAGTACTCCCGTGATTATGACGCTTCTGACCAGAATTGCTACTTTGATCGGGAAATTGATTAAGGACATGATGAACCCTCTGGCATTCTTACCTGTTTTCCATTCACCGTAGTCAACGGTAGATGAATACATAACTACACCCAAGGCATCAGGCATGCCGTATCCTAAATAAGCAATGAACATAATGACCATGAAGGAGATATAATTCATAGGTAAAGCCCAGACAGCCAACAGCCCTACTATAAAGATCGAAAGGGATAAAATGTAGGTGTTTCTCTCGCCGAACTTCTTGGCCAGGGGGTTGGCAATCAAGGCCCCAACGAATGTTACTACGTTTAGCCCGGTCATGAAAACTGCAATAACAGCCAGATTATTAACTACGTACTTAAAATAATAGAATGCTAAGCCAAAGATAACAAACCTGCCTAAGTATCTTCCAATTTCACCTAACATTAAGCCAATAAGCGGCGGATTGACGATGATCTGTTTCAACATTTCGCCAATGGACATTTTCTTTTCAGCTTGACCTGTTTGAACAGAAGTCCCGTGGAAAGCATAGTCTTTGGTAATGAAGAACAAGGTATAATAACAAGCAATCATCACAGCACCTGTGATTACTACGGTAAGTGTATATCCCATGGCAGGATTGCCTTTGCCGAGTGACAGGATCATCTTCATGCCAATTAAAGAAAATGCAATAGCACCGAGAGAATTAAACATCCCTCTATTTGTTGACATAGCGATTCTTTCTTCTCGGACTGTTGTCATTGAAGAGTTTAAGGCCACATGCCCGGCGTAGAATATATTCCAAATCAAGTGACTGACTGCAAATCCGACGGTAATGATAATAGCATTGATTGTTGGAGAGCCAATTTTAGAAAACTGTAAAATAAAGAACAATGCCGCAAAGGGTGGGCCCACAAGCAACCAGGAACGGTATTTACCCCATCTCATATTGCTCTTTTCCAAGAGGACTCCGGCGGTAGGAACCCACAGAATATCACAGATACTGGTAATCAATAATACGGTGCCCACCAGGGCCATAGGGAGCTTGGCAAAATCAGTTAGAAACGCCGCAAAATAGAACACTTCCATATTGACGAATAACTGAAATCCGAAAGATGGTAATCCGTAAAGATTGATAATGGACTTTTTCAATCCCTTTTCCATAGTAAAATCTCCTCTCAAATCATTTTCTTTTTCTTATCTCTTATCTTCCGTCAACCTTACTCCCCTCTATTTAAAACTCAGATTTGTTCCCCAACTGGGAATATTCAGAAATATATGGAGTTAAATGGAGGGCAACCTCCGTCCTCGATTAAGTAATTTTTTTGCAGCTTAGTGCAATCCTTTTACGAGGTGCAGTGTTGCCCTATAACACTTCATTGAAGACCTACAACAACAAATCCATAATAAAAGTAAACATCGCGTCTTCATACTTTACAATTTTCGGCGCTATCGCTTGTTCAGGTTTTCCCTCTAATTCCGGATGCTCTGCTAAATATTCTTCCCAGGTTGTGTAGTATTTGGTATCCATTTCATCCTCTCCTTTCAAGATTAGTAGGTTCCGTTTTCATGCACATAGTCCAAGACAGCTCTGAGATTTTCTACAACCGGACCATTGATATCCAAATGAATGATGCTCTTATCCGCCTGCCACCAATATCTTCCGCCGGGAGCGAGTATATCCAATAATTCTTTGGCTTTATCTACACACTGCTGCTTTGTCCCGGTTTGCAGCAATGTCACAGGATAGAGTCCCGAAATAATGTGCTTTTTACCGAGCTTTTCTTTAATAATTTTCGGATCTCCGTATTCGAACCTCATGATGGTATTTTCCGGCAATTCATATAGGTAGTCCAGATATCTCATCCAATCTTGTTCCACAAATAATTGGACACTTTGTCCCATCCCTGCCAAGGTTTCCACCATCTTTTTGAAGGTAGGCCAGTATAAGGCTGCAAAGTCCTTTTCCCGCAAATAGGGAGCCATGTGCAGGGGAATAAAGGTATAACCTAGCATGGAAGGATTCGGCAGAGTCCCTTTTTTGATCATCAGAGGTAGTACTGCCTCGCAGGCAGCCGCAACTTTATCCGGATATCGGCGAACATCCCCTGAAATCCCTTTAAAGCTTCTAAGAAAATCAGACATAAAGTCAAAGGGAGCTTCTGTCAAAGCACCAACCATACCAGCGAAGCCATATTTTGCATTCATTTTTGCTCTTATTGCGCCTAAAGAAGCTAGATCGTCGGCTTGGGCTTTCATTGCCTTAGCTAAGGCCATTGCCACTTTTCCGGGAGGGCCGTTAAACTCCGTGTACAACCTGGGCAAAATAGTTTCGACTATACAGTCATAAGGGGAGGCAATAAACTCGTCGTATTCTTCAGCCAACATCCCAACCACATCCGGATGCTGCATGAATCCGCTGGAACTCATGACAATAGGAGTAGAGCCTAAAATTTGATAATGGGAGGGAATTCTGATCGAACCGCCAGGATAGGTGTCAGTATAGAAATCTTGACAAAACTTATCATAGACAGGCTCTAACTTTGTTAGATCCCATTGGCATTCAGCCAAGTCCAACCCTGCATACTGAATTGCAAAGTCTTGAGTTGCAGGGTTACTGATTGGTACTCTTTTGGGAGTTTTTCCACTGAACAGATCTTTAAATAATTGGTTTCGTTCATTTGTCCTTGCTATAGCATCTGTCATCTTAACTCACCCACCCTTGACAAGTTTTCAGCCCTTCTGCGGCGTTTGTAGTAAAAGCATCTGCGCCGATTTGCTTACAGGCATCTTCATTGACAGGATTTCCCCCAATAATGATCTTTACACTATCCCTTAAACCTGCTTCCGTGATGGCTTTGACCGTTTCTTTCATAGAATCAATAGCCAGAGTCAAAACACCACTCATCCCCACAATTTGTGGTTTAACTTCTTTTACCTTCTCTACAAAGGCACTTGGTGATACGTCAACCCCTAATTCATAAACGTCAAAGCCTGCAGCCTCGGCCATACTGCCGAAAATATTTTTTCCAATGTCGTGTAAATCCCCCTGCACAGTTCCAATAACAATAGATCCTACTTTTTCAGTGGCTACATCATTTAGTACAGGTTTTAAAAGATCAATTGTTTTGGATAGCAATTCTCCGGCAAAAATCAAGTCCCCCACATAGTACTCATTTTTTTCGAACAACTCTCCGACTATTCCCATGCCTTGCTGGCAGGCAAAAACAATCTTTTGAGCATCTTCACCGCTGGGGTTTGTCGCTACAAAATCCTCAATCATGGTCATGATAGTTTTTTCGTCAAGGTCTCCTACTGCTTGAGTTAGTGCCTGTAAATCGATCATGATGAAACCTCCTCTAATTAGTTAATAGTCTCTTTAAAAAGGTTGTATTGTATGTCCTATTAGAACTTTATTGACGACAGGTTTACTCCGGATGTTGTTCCATCAGGACAAAAATGACTTTGGATAGACCATTGTTTAACTGTATATACAAGTTTATTGAATAAAAAAATTTCCTTCCATCCTAAATTTTAATTTATACCTTTACGGGGCCAATCTTGTTTTTACGGTACGCATTCAGGTAATTCCTGCAAAAGCGGTCTTTTCCCAGTAAAGCATCTGTTACATACAGAGTTGTCACTATATCTCGGTTACAGGGATCCAGGATGGCTGAATCCATTCCTGCATACATTGCCAAGGTTAAAAAGTGTTGATTTATGACTTTTCTTAAAGGCGCTCCAAAGGATATATTACTCAAGCCTGAAGTTACTTTAATAGTGGGAAATAAGGTTTTTACTTCCTTTAATGTCTCTACAAAGTTTACAAGGGATTGATTATCTGCAGATAGAGCCATTACAAGGGGATCAATATGGATTCGATCAGGAGTTATATCGTATTTAAGGGCTTTATCTACCATGATCTCTGTGATTTCTACTCTTGTACGAGTGTCTTTAGGGATACCCCTATTATCACAAGTCAAGGCAATAACTTCCCATTTTGTACCTTTAATGATGGGATAAATTATTTCACACTTTCCCCCTTCCTCAGATACCGAGTTTATTAATCCGGGTCTCTTAGCATAGGGAAAGACTTTCTCAATAATCAGTGGATTGGGGCTGTCAATACAGAGGGGCGTATCTACGGTATTCTGCACGATGTTCATAAGCCACAGTAAAGTTTCTTCTTCTATTTCCGGGGAAGTACTGGCGCAGACATCAAGATAATCTGCACCTGCTTCCGTCTGCCGCAGGGCTAGATCACGAATAAATTCTTCATCCTTTTGTTCTATGGCTTTCTTAACACTTGGGATTGTTCCATTAATTTTTTCTCCAATAATAATCATTAAAGGCATCCCTCCTCAAAGCATATCTATTCCTGTATATACATGTATCTTATATTCATATATTAGCAATATTCAATATTTTTGTCAAATTATCTTTTTCACAAAAGCCAATATTGTAAATTTTAAAAATATTGGCTTCTGAGCTAGCCTTTAGCTTTAATTGTTGTGTTTTTGGGCAAATAAAACAAGGACGAAGCGCCTACCTAGATAGTGCTTCGTCCTTGCTTTATTGCGCTTAGATTATGGAACTTTAAAATAAGTGCATTCTCCAAAAATACTATTAAATCTTGGGTAACTGCCTAATTCCACAAACTTTACATCTTCAGCAATATCCCTTGCCCTTCGATATTCATCGGCCGATAGCAATGCCAACTTTGCACCGGTACCCGCCGCATTGCCGATCATCTTAATCTTGCTTTCCAGCTCAGGAGGAATTAATCCGATGACACAAGCACTATGTGGGTTTAAGTAGTTTCCAAAGGCCCCAGCCAAAAGTACTTCTTGAATATCTTGAACCTGAATGCCATAGGCATCCAGTAAGACCCTTACCCCGGCAGCCATAGCCCCCTTGGCCATCTGAAGTTCTCGTATATCACTCTGGGTAATCATAATGGGTCTGCCATGCCCTGTTTCATTTTCCCTAGCAAGCAGAAAAGCCCCTTGTCCCTCATACTCAATAAGGTTTTCCTTAAATCTTTGAGCCACAGGATTTGTTAATTGGTCAGGTGCTAAGATTTTACCTCTCTTATTCAGGATACCAAGTTCTACTAATCCGGCAACGGTATCCAGTAAAGCGGAGCCGCACACTCCCAAAGGTTTGCCTCCTCCTATGACCCCATACTCAAGCCTTTCTCGATAATAAACATGATCAATCGCCCCCACAGCGCCCCTCATCCCACTGCTAATTTGGGCACCCTCAAAGGCAGGGCCAGCTGCAGCTGAACAGGCAACTATCTTTTCTCTTGAGCCAAGGGCAATTTCGCCATTAGTCCCGATATCAATAACAAGCTTAATATCTTTACTCTGATCTAACTCAGTGCTCAATAACACAGCTACCGTGTCAGCCCCCACAAAACCAGCAATATTCGGCAGCACAAAAACCTTTCCTGCCTGATTAATGTCAATCTTAAGGTCTGAAGCATCTAAAACCAAAGGCTCGCTGAGAGCAGGAACATAGGGAGATACTGCAATGCTCTGGGGATTTATGCCTAAAAAGATATGATGCATACAAGTATTTGCTGCTATAGAGATGCCATAGATGTGCTCTCTTCCAATAGAGGTCTTCTGGATTGCCTCGGCAATAAGTTTATTAATAGCTTCAATCACTGCGTTGTGCAGTTTGTTTAAACCACTTTCTTCATGGCTTGCAAAGGTAAGGCGGGAAATAACATCGGCCCCAAAAGCCGTCTGTGGATTAAGGGCCGAAACTACATTCAACTCTTCCCCAGAAGACAGATCGAGGAGATAGCCCACAATAGTAGTGGTTCCGATATCAAAGGCCATTCCCAGCAATGTATTCCTAGAATCCAGCGGTTCGATCCCAACTACTTCACTGCCATACATAACAGCAGTGACACGGTTATCCGCCTCCCTAAGCACATCCGGCATCTTCCTGAAAATTGAAATCTCTGATTCCAATGCACGCTCCTTGTAGCCCTGTTTTATTAAACTATCCTTTAGGCGATGCCAATCAGAACTGTGAGCCTCACGGGAGGGTTTTTCAATTTCAAGATACAGTTTTTGCAGGTGGGGAGCAATTTGGAAAGACCTGGCCTCAGATGTTATTAGGATATTGTGTTTAAGTTGATTTTTGTTTGGAAGTTCAACTAGCAAATCATTGTCTACAGTAGTTAAACAGGCTAAGCGAATACCTGCATCTAATTCTTGAGCTTGAATTATCTCTTGTTCTCTAGGAACCGGTGCGGCCAATCCCTTAGAAATTCTGACCCGACATTTCCCGCATGTTCCTCTGCCGCCGCAGGGAAAATCGAACTCCAAACCTGCATCATTCATGGCCTCTTTCAGATTTTTACCTTCCGGCACTTCCAGCAGCACGTCACCTGGTTGAAAAACCACTCTGTGATAGTTCACGATGTTTCGCCCCCTATATCTTCAACATCTGACCAATACACTTAAATTAATCACTGCTACCCTGTAATTTTATATAATCTCCCCTGTAACTAGTAAAGCCTATCCCAATGGGTTTATTTTCATTGTTGTAAAGTTTCAGTTTAACTACCAGTAAAGCCAGATCATCATAGATATTGAGATATCTTTTAATATCTTCATTAGGTATCTCTGCACTAATACTTATCTTTTTCTTTAGTGCAAAAATAGGCAAAGAATTTGCCACCATTTCCTGGAATGTAGCCTGTTCAATCTCTTTTTCAACGATAGGCATCCCTTTGTTATACAGCAGATATTTAACATCGTATGCTACTGGGCTTCCATCGGTATAGAACAACCTGCGAATCATAATAACATGCTTATTTCTTGTAATCTGCAACTCATCTGCTAATTTTTCATCGGGCATGATAATCGTTACTTCCAACAATCTTGCCTTATCCACACTATTAATTGGGTTATTCATCTCATCATAATATAACGTATATTTGTTAACTTCTGGTTTTTGGACATAACTTCCTTTACCCGGAACAGAATAAATATATCCCTCACTCGATAAAATTGCTAACCCTTTTCTGACCGTCATTCTGCTAACACCATATTCTTTACAAAGGGCGGCTTCAGGAGGAACGGTATCACCGGGCTTCAATTCTGCACTGTTGACTTTCTTCTTAATATCTTCGACAATTTTTATATAAACTGGATCACCCATTACCTTCTACTCCTTGCCCGTGGCCAAGATTCATCCATTCCCTACACAATTTAGCGCCTACTGAAGCATCTGTAGCAAATCCATCCGCACCTATGAACCTGAAAGAATTCTCCGTTAGATGATTAGCACCAATAATGATCTTAACCTTATCTCTAAGCTGAACTTCCTTCAAAGCGTTTACGATTTCTCGCATTTCATCTACGGTGCTCGTTAAAACACCACTAAGGGCCAAAATATCCGGATTATGCTTTTGGACATTTTTAATAAAGATTTCTCTCGCTACATCTACTCCCAAATCAATTACATCAAAGCCATTGGCCTCTAACATATACCTGAAAATATCTTTTCCAATATCGTGGATATCTCCTTTGACAGTTCCAATAACTACTTTCCCAATTTTTTTATGATTGGTTCTGTGGAAGTAATCTGTTATTTCCTTTAGCCCTAGTACTTGTCTAAAAATCATCCCTGCCATGATTAGATCAGCAATAAAATAGTCCTTAGAGTCGTAAAGTATCCCTACTCTCTTCATTCCTTCATTCATTACATCAATCAGGCTTAGAGGATCAATCCCTGCATTTAAGGCTTCTCTAGCCAATTCCAGGGACTTTTCTTCGTCTAATTGTTCCACATAGCTGACTAGTGATTCCTTTATCTCTGTAAAGTCATTCATCTTTTTCCTCCCCAAACCATTTTAGGGTTTTGCAAGAATTATTCTTATATATACAGGTATAAACAAAAGGAATATTTTAAATTTATATTATAATCAAAAATTTGTTTTGTCAAACGTTCTAATCTTATTTTAAGTCATAATGTCCAATATTGAATTGGCAATCTCAACCCTTATATCTAATTTAGCTTTCACTCATAAAATCACAGACTCATCAATTCTTCCGTAGGGAGCTAGCATAAGCAACTCGCAAAATAATTGAAGTTTTACCTGAACCCAGAACTGAGTTCAGGCCGCCTCACAAGGCGGCTAGTTTTGTTCTAATCATGTTCTGTTATCCTTGAAGAATATTATTAAGTATCTAATATAATAATCACTGCTAATGGTCTTAAAAACCTCATCAATAACCAGGCTCTTTCACCAATAACTTTAATATACGTATACTAAACCATAGGGCTTTATCCTAAATAAAAGTTTGGAAGGAGATTGTTCTTATGCCTCCTCGCTTACCTTCAAGCTGTCCTCCAGGTTATAGAATGTATACTGTCGTATCAGGAGACATTATGTATTCAATCGCTCAAAAATTCGGAGTAAAACTTGCTGACTTAATTAAAGCTAACCCTCAAATATCTGATCCAAATGTAATTTATCCGAGTGATGTTTTATGCTTGCCTGGGCAGATACCGAGTCAATTAACGTTACCATGTTCCGTCCTACTTACGCCTACGGCACAAATACCATCTGGTATCATTGCCAACGCTATTGCCTATATCGGCCCAACTGGTAATCATACTATAAGTATTGTCTCTAACCTGCTGGCTCCGTCATTTTTGGGGAATTACTCCAGCTACGCTGCCTATATAGACAATATCCTATCAAAACCGCTATACGAAACAACAAATGAGCCAACTCCCTCTTGGGCAAGCACTATAGATTTAGGAACGCTGAAAATCCTTCCAAACATCAGATTAATAATTAGTGCTAATCAGGGTGATATGAGTCCGCCCCCAGGAGACCATATTTTATTTGAAGGAATTTTTAGTTGCTTTTGATAAATAGCCCAGAAAGAGAAGGATCTGCCTTTCTTTCAGAACTGGCCTTTGAAATAATGTAGTATATTCAGGTCAAGTTGTGTTAACTCAGAAATATTTTAGATCTCTCAGAAGTTGCTAGTTGCTAGGATATCGTGAATTTCTTGACTAATATCTACGTTATTAAATCTTCGTTGTAATGTATTACTTAGAACCTTTTTTGCGTTAGTATAATCTTCACTCGAAGTATATTTAACTCTATTACAAAGATGTTTCAAAACAGATTCATCGTTAGAACTTGTGTCATAAAGATTTTCTTGAAGATAGCGTAAATCATGTAGCTTATTTTCGTAATCATTTAATGTTATGGCTGTCTCTTCTATAGCTATCTCTACAAAAAGCAGCAGATTATTTGCTACTTGTGTATCTCCGATTTTATATGCATCCGTTCTTAGTAGTTCTAAATTATCCCTCCGAGTTTCTTGGATACCCTTACCTTTTTGGGCTACTTGAGTTTTAGTAATTAACATTTTCTTTGTTAGTTCAGGCGAATCTGGTAGTAATGGTTCCGAATCCCAGTCATTAACATTTTTAACCGTTAAAGCTAATAAGGTTTCCTCTTGTCTTATGTGTAAAAGAAGCTGTTCCTTAGTTTCATGGACTTCAATAGTTTCATGGACTTTATTGACTAACCCTTGGATTCCATCCCAAGTACCAACTATAAAAATCATGACAATAAATATGGTAAAAAACAGAGTCTCCAATCTTTCATAAAGATTCCTTTTCATTTTCAATCACTCCAAAAAGTATCATTATAGTCTAATTCGACAGTCTTAAAATTAACCCTTTATAAAAAATATTCCAGAAGGTTTGAAGGGATAAAGCGTGTTTAAAGAAGCATCCATATTCTAATGAATAGTTGAATAAGTTGAGATTTTGTTAACTTTCCGGTCCATTGTTAACTCCGGTTCTAGCGTCATTGTACACTCATATTAGCTAGGTTATTCAAGACATTTTAAAGACCGCCAATTCCTTGTGTCCTGAAGGTTCGGCGGTCTTTTTCCGTTCTATTAGAATAACCCAATAAATGTTCCGTCAGCATCAATATCCATTCTCGTGGCTACCGGTCGTTTTCTAATTTAGATATTCACCTCATAAAATAAGACTCCTCAATGCTTCCGTAGGCAGGAATGTTAATAAACTCCCCGTCAGGCCAAGGCCCATTGACTAGCCTTTCAATATATGTCAAATCCCCTTGGATAATTTGATGATCCAATTTTAGTAATTCTCCGATCTCTTTGGAGATCTTCAGATAGTTTTCTTCATTTGCAACTCCTGTCCGAATAAATAATACCCGCTTATAACCACTATACATCATGTCATAGATTCGAGCAGCCTTTTTGGCCCCATACTTTTCAAGAGTACGCTTATACTCTCCCAGAACAGAGCCTTCGCTGTTTGTCCAACCACAGGACAAATACAAGGTTCCTACCTCTTCCCGGTGATGTTTATCATAGCTTTCCTGTGAGCCAAGCAACAGGGGAATGCAGTCGTGAACCCTGGGGATGGTCAGCTTAAAATCACCCGCCCGTAAATTCTTTGTTGCATTGCCGCACAGACCAAAGGCCAGGATAACATGTGAATAACCCCTTAACCCATCTAAAATACCTTGCAATTCCTGACCTAATTTATCCGGATAATTATGCTTTCCTTGGGGAAGAAACTCAAAATCAATATCCCGACCTGAAGCAACTCCGAGCAGTTCTTCTTTCATGACCTCACAGGCAATTATTTTCAGACTCATAATACTATCTCCTTCTGACTCGTCTTACTTCAGCCAGTCTGACACGTGAACACCCAGTTCTTTTGCTAATCAGTGAACCTGCAAATTCGGTATTGTATTAAATATACCGCGTTTAATCTGTAAATGCTAGATTGTATTTAAAACGACAAGTATTATGCTCTGCTAATATGTTCCGCCGAGTAATAATTTAACTGCTTCGTAGAACAACCATAGCATCTGCAGCCTTAGCCCCCATTTGAGCAGGATATACTATTAAGGGGTTGATATCCAGCTCTTCAACTCGATCCTTTAGTTCCGTTACCATGGCAGATACCTTCATAATTACATCCACAAGCGCATCTAAATCGGCGGGCGGCTTTCCTCTTACTCCCTTGAGTAACCCAAAACCCTTTATTTCCTCAATCATATCCCGGGCATCTCCGGGACTAAGTGGTGCTACACGGAAGGAAACATCTTTTAACACTTCTACGTAAATTCCGCCCAAGCCAAACATAATAGTTGGACCAAATACTTTGTCCCTGGTAACCCCAATTATTACTTCAATACCCTCCGACAACATTTCTTGAACTAAGACCCCATTAATCCTGGCACTCGGCTTATGTTTTGTTGCATTTTGCAGTACAATCTTGTACGCCCTTCTTACATCTTCTTCCGAGGACAGATTAAGCATTAAAGCATTTGCTTCGGTTTTGTGCGGAATATCCGGTGAATCCACCTTGAGAACTACAGGATATCCTATCTGCCTAGCCATGAAAGCAGCCTCATCCTCATTTTGGGCCAAGCTTTCCTTGGTAACCGGAATGCCGAAACTGGCTAGGAGGTTCTTAGATATCCCTAGCAGGTCAATAGTATTTGTGGATGAGTCATGAACTTGCCTGTCATATCGATGGGGTTCTGGGCGGATGCGAAGAATGGAAGAACCTCTTTCATCTTTGCCATAGTGCTTTCTTTAAGCATGGGAAGAGTTAAACCCAGCCCCTCGCACGCATCGGCTAGAGTAATTCCGATACCGCCGGAAATGCTCACTATGGCAACGTTTTTTCCTTGAGGTAATCGGCCCGCTGAAGTAAATGGGGCAAAAGCAATCATCTCTTCGTACCCATCAATTCTGATGATCCCTGTTTGTTTTAAAAAACCGTCATAGATCTGGTCAACCCCTGCCAGAGAGCCGGTATGCGAGGAGGCAGCCTTTGCTCCAACCTTAAGGTCTTCATCTGGATTAAGTAGAATTATTTATACACTAGTAGGTCTAGCAGGTGTTTACTCTATCTCTTTCCTTTTTACAAATAATAAAGTAAGGTGAGAAAGCAATTCTCCCAAATATGCTTAGCAGTCGAGCTTGGTCTTCTTTCGGTATTAACACATTAAAATTAAATTCAAAAACTAATTGATAGTGTCCATTTAATACGTTGTTTATATTTTTTATAAATAAACTAGGGGCCGATGCTCTACGAACTCTGTTCGTATTGCAACAGCCCCTAGTTTATTGAATTACTAGTTTCAGGAAAAAGCAAAGTGATTTCTGATAATTTATATCAAGTCGTGTTTACCCTTTTAGGAACAGATATGGATTACATTGGCCCAAGCCGGAGCGCTTCTGTCTCCGTACAAAGCAACAATTACTTTCATCCCTCGTGGTGGACGATCGGGCCATGGTGTAACCCCATCAGTAATAACTATTCCCAATTGAGGCCTAGGCTTTAATCTTGAAGCAGCTTCCAAGCCAACCCCCATGTCTGTTCCGCCGCCTCCCGCAAGTTTGATTTGTTCTGGGCGAAACACCCGATGGCAAAACTCAACAGTTTGATCAACAGCCAAAACGTGGATTCGTTCCTTTTGTCCCAGGGACTTTAAGATACCGGATATTTCGGCTAAGGTCTGGGCAAGCATTTTCTCAGATATGCTTCCGCTAGTATCCGCCAGAACAGCTACTGAAGGTACTGGACAATGCATGGACGGAAAAATTACATCACCATTTCCGACCTGTCCCTGACGGCGCGAGGGCCGACGATAGGTATAATCTACTTTTCCGCTTATATCCGCTGCTGCAAATCGAACAGCTGCTGCAAGCTGTTTTCGCCAGTCTACTCTTGGATAAAGCTTATCTTCCGCCCAGCGGACCCAATGACCAGGTACACCGCCTTGACCTCTTGTATGTTCCTTGATTTGCTTGGCAACATTCCGGCGGATTAATTCTCCCTCCGTTACACTTAGACCCGAGGAAGACTCTTTGCTAGGCGGTTTATCCTCCCAAGACGCCATTTGACCGGTTGCACAAGAGCCGCACCGGCCTGATCCTGGTGAAGGAAGTTCACTTTTTTCTTCCGGTGAATTAGAACCACTGCACTCTCCTTCTTCAGCCTTTGAAGAGTTCCGATCACAAGCATCAGCTGCGTCTTCAGTTTCTTTTTCCACTGTTGAATTTGACAGTGGATTATTCTTTGCTTGCTTGGCTGATGACGGCCATTCCTTTTTCTCCAAGGCTGCATAGTATTCCTCAGCTAGGAGATTATCCTGTTGTCCGATAGATTCGGGAGTTACTGCTTGAGCCGGAAGCTTAACGCCTTCACAGATGAGGTCGTCATTAATTTCCGCGTCAGCAGCGATATTGCTTAATTGGGGATTATAGTTTCTCATCCTTTCCGAGTGATTGCGGAGAAGATGACAAATTTCATGGTATAAAGCGCCTTCGAGTACTTCCACCGGCCACATGGATAATACGGCAGGATCGTAGTAGAGTCTCCAATACATATCGACGGCCAGTGATGTCAAGCCAGGCTTTGGCACCGGCTGGAGGGCCCAGGCAGCAGAAGCCAAATAGGGACGTTCTATCGCTAGGCGGATACGGGCAGCCTGCAGCTCAAGAGGGAGAATCACGCCTGCAACACCTCCAAACATTTAATGGCTTCAATTGTTTCGAGGATTCCAGACGTTTCCCCAGCCCGAGAGATTCCTGAAGAAAAAACATGCTCATCAACAATAATTCTTTGGGTTCGCTCTCTCTGCTCTTGGATTGGGTCTGGAAGCTTCAAGAATTGCTGGTTTTTAGCGTCCAAATAATAAAGGGATGGCAAATGATGATTGAGTGGGTGATTTCGGTAGCGTTGCAGAAAAACGGGAGGATAATCCTCTATGATTTTCTTAAGGAGAGGTGCCGCATCTTCCAAGAGAATGGAGAAGTCATGGATTTGGTTGTTGGAAATGGTAATTACCGAGGAACAGACAGGCTCTTTCTGGCTAATTGTATAAAGCCGGTACTCTTTTTCCCCTTCAGGGCTTACAGATTTTTCTGCCTTCCACTGATTTTTCCTGTTTCGATGCAGGTTTTCCAGTGTTTCGACCCATTCCTCAGTGAGGGCTACTTTGAGAACAGCATAAATGTGATAAGCCGACAGTTTCGAGCCTTCATAATTCAATAAGTCCAATCTGGATTCCCTTATCATCCCTTCCATGCTTACTAAAACTCGGCCGGATTGCTTGAAAACACTTTCTTTCCAGGGGATATTGCGGTATACATAAGGAAGATTCACATTAGTCCCCCTTTTTGAAGCAACGGAGCAAATTCCTGTACTTCTTTCAGGGGTAAAGATAATTCCGGTTTCCTGGCTGCAGCTAATCTTTTGGCTGCAACCGCTGCTATATCTCTTTTTCCATGTTCCGATGCTTGGGCAAGTACTCTCCAAGCAGCAGACCAACGCTCCTCAGTCAGCCTGCCCACAGCGGCAGCGATGACTGAAACAAGTATGGCAAAGGCCTGGTCTCCCCGATCTGGCAACCGAAAGTAGGTCGGATTGGCCAAAATATCTTCTGGATCAGGCAGATCCAAATCCCTGCACCAGGCTAAGAACTCCAAACAGGCTCCTTCGCCAATGCATCCAGCAGTAAGTGTTGCCACGACATCCTCATTTGCCAGCACACTTTCCGCAGCTGCCAATAACCTGGCTGTCATGGACCAAGACCTGGGCGACGGCCAAGCTTTCCCGGCTTGACCTTCATCTTTGGGCACCTGGAGTAATAAATGGGGCCTATGCCGGACAAAGGCGGCAACAAGCATCTCTTTTTCTCGTATTGAATTCTCCCAAGACGAAGGCAGGTGGGGTAAGTCGGAGATACTCCATCCCCCAATCATACCGTCTACCCAGCCCTGGGTGTCCAGAGACCAAAAAAGGTGGCAGAATCTATTCGCCAAAGGCGCAGAAAGATCCCATCCACCAACCGCCTGTTCCGGCGGGTTTGCCGATGCAACAACAGTTACTCTATTAGGTAAAGCTAAATCCCCTACAACCCTATCTAAAACGACTCTTAATAGAGCAGACTGAACCGCAGGCGGAGCTGTTGAAATTTCATCTAGAAAAAGCACACCTTTTCCGGCTCGTGCCAGGCGATGGGCCCAGGCAGGAGGCTCCATACGGACACCCTCCTCCCCAATGACCGGAAGACCGGAAAAATCCGACGGTTCACGGATAGATGCCAGGACAACTTCTAAGGGGAGTGCCAGTCCATCCGCAAGCATAGTAATGGATGCTGTTTTTCCCACACCTGGGGGCCCCCAGGTTAGGATCGGGACTCCAGCCTGAATAGCAATAGCAAGGGCACAATTCGTAGACAATTTTGTTTC
>JGI2924J29684_1078490_pt1 | contig 56901 bp, 50 predicted proteins | sample BenlonsequencITS_FD_29684 | JGI IMG/M metagenome (IMG submission 29684) | reverse complement strand
TCCGCCAAGCGTCGACTGCTGCGTGAACCCAGACGACCGCATTCGGTTTCACTCATCCGTTCAGGCTTGCCAAAGCACTAGGCCGTCACGCTCCGCCAAGACGACGACCGCAGCGACGACTAGGAGTCTCGTCCAGAGACGCCGGCCGACCGTTCGCCGAGGTGCTGAATAAACGCGGCCGGACGTTCGAGACGATTAGTTCGGATTCGAACTGGATTCAGCGAGTAATGCATATTTGGGTTTCGGCGCTCCCATCAGCAAACCGCTACTGCTATCAGACGCCCGGCACTCCGACGGCCTCGAATCCAGTGACGCCGACCAGTGCGAGGACGTAGAGAACGACCAGGACCGAAACCCACGCGATGATCGTAATCGCTGCGGCGTCGACCCAGCCACCCGGATACCGTGTGTTGATTACTGCGAGGTATGCGACGAAGACGAGCAACGGTCCAAGCAGCGGAATCCAGCCGAAGAAGAACCCGACGATCGCCCAGACGACTGCACCGATCAGTGCAGTGACAATCGCATACGTGTAATCTTCGGCGTCGACGACAACCTTCGCGCCGGCGTAAATCCCGACCGCGCCGATCAACAGGCTGGCTGCGAATACGATGAGGCTATCGATCATGCACGCGAGTGAGGCTGCCCATACCGATAGTTATCTCTCACGTACACGTACCTGAACGGAACGGGAACCGATCCGTCGATCCGGGATAGACGGATTTCTGCTTTCGCCGTCGTCGCAATGCGGCTGTACTTTCCAAACGAAAGCCAGCGACGATACCAGGGCGACCGCCACAACTGGCCAGTCCGACCTTACCCGTGAGTGCCCGTCTCCCAGGAAACCGCGGAGGTCGCTGTCGACTCTCCATCCGCGACGAGCGATCGAACCCCTGACTCGAGGCTTACCCGCGGCTCGAACCCCAGTCTACGACGCGCTCTCGAGACATCGGCACCGCTGTGGCGGACGTCGCCGGGTCGTGGTTCGTGGTGGACGATTGGGGAGGACGATTTCGTGGCGGATCGGATCGTCTCGGCGAGTTCGTCGATCGACGTGCGTTCGCCTGTCCCGATGTTGTAGGCGGTGCCGACTTCGTCGGTCGTCGCCGCAGCCAGGTTCGCCCGGACGACGTCGTCGACGTGGACGAAGTCCCGTGTCTGTTTTCCGTCGCCCTCGATCGTAATCGGATCGTCCGCGCGAGCCTGCTCAAGAAACGTCGAAATGACGCCGCTGTAGGGGCCCTGCTGGCGGGGGCCGTAGACGTTGAAGTACCGCAGTGTGACAGTCGGCAGGTCGTACAGTTCCTCGTACCGACGGGCGTACTGGTCGAGTGCGAGTTTCTGAATACCGTACGGCGACGCCGGTTCGGTAGCCGCGGTCTCGGGGACTGGAAGTGCCTCCGGGTGGCCGTAGATCGCTGCACTCGAGGCGACGACGACGCGAGCGTCTTCCTGTCGTGCCTGCTCGAGGACGAGGAGCCCGGCGTCTACGTTCGTCCGGTTGCTCCGTCGCGGCGCGTCGACGCTCTCGTCGACGGAAACCATCGCGGCCTGGTGGAAGATCAGGTCGACGCCGTGTGCGGCCCGCTGGAGGAGGATCGGATCGCAGACGTCGCCCTCGTATACGTCGACGGGTTCGGGAAGGGACGCTCGTCGTCCGCTCGAGAAGTCGTCGAGCACCCGGACTTCGTTGTGTGGAGCCAGTGTCTCGACGAGGTGACTACCGATGAAGCCTGCACCGCCGGTCACGAGTATCGTTTTGTCGCGGATCGCTGGCGAACTCATCGGTCACAGGACGCTGCGCTCGTCGTTTAGTATACCACTCGTACCACGTCGTAGCCGACCCCTACGAGCGACAACTGCGACGCGTCGTGATTCGTTGGGCAACCGAAACTATATGCACTCGCCTCGGCAAACGGTCGGCAATGACTGTCGATCTCGTCGTGGTAAACTGCACCGTCGTCACTCCCGCGGGACGGACGCCCGATGCGGGCGTCGCCGTCGATGACGGCACGATCGTCGCTGTTGGCCGAAGCGACCGGCTCCCCGACGCCGACCGCGTCGTCGACGCCGACGGCAAGGTACTCGTCCCGGGCATCGTCGACTGTCATATCCACAACCGCGAACCCGGACTCGAGTACAAGGAAGACTGGGAAACTGCTACCCACGCTGCCGCCGCCGGGGGCGTGACGACCGTCGTCGGGATGCCAAACACCGATCCCGTCATCGACCGGCCCGAACACCTCGAGTTGAAGTTCGAGCGCGGCGAGACTTCGGCCCACGTCGACTTCCAGAGCTACGCGGTCGTCACCTCGGAGAACCTCGAGTTGATCCCCGACATCGACGAGGTCGGCCCACTCGGATTCAAAATCTTCCTCGGGTCGACCGTGGGCGACGTGCCGCCGCCGACCGACGGCGAGATCCTCGAGGCGATGGAACGCATCCGCGAGACGGGTACGCGTCTCGGCTTTCACGAAGAGAACGGTGAGATCATCGACTACTACACGGAGCAGTTCCAGCAGGACGGACGCGACGAGCCGATCGACCACTCTCACTCTCGTCCCGTGATCGCCGAGCAGGAGGCCGTCGAGCGAATGATTTCTTTCGCCGACGAGACCGGCGCGAAGATCCATATGTTCCACGTCTCGTCGGGTTCGGCCGCCGAAGCGGTCGCCCGCGGGAAAGAGCAAGGTGTGGATGTAACCGCCGAAACCTGTCCACACTACCTCTGGTTCACCGAGGACGTGATGCGGGAGAAAGGGAACCCGGCACGCATCCAGCCGCCGATCCGCGACGCCGACGAGCAAGAGCGGCTCTGGGCAGTCGGGATCGACGACGGCGCGATCGACCACATCGCCACGGACCACGCACCCCACACGCCCGCGGAGAAGAAAGTCGACGACCCCTTCGGGAACACCTGGGACGCAACCTCGGGCTTCGTCGGTCTCGAGACCGAGATTCCCGTCATGCTATCCTTCGTGAACGAGGGCCGACTAACGCTCGAAGAGTGGGTTCGCTACCACTCCACGCGCCCGGCCCAGGTCTGGGGGATGTACCCGCAGAAAGGATCGTTACAGGTCGGGACCGACGCCGACTTCACGATCGTCGATCCCGAGCGAGAGTGGACGCTCGAAGACTCCTCCGAGCTCCACTCGAAGAACTGCGTCACGCCATTCGTCGGCGAGTCTTTCACCGGGAAAGCCAGTACGACAGTGGTTCGTGGTGAGATAGTGTACGAGGACGGCGCGGTCGTTGGTGAGAGTGGGTACGGGACTCGAGTCGACCCCGCCGACTCATAATCGGGAGACACGGCGACGACTTCCTCGAGTCCGGACGCTCCCACCAGGTGAAAAATACACACAGCGTATATGTTCCAGCCGTTCGTTCGGACTGGCGGAGGATCGGTGGCATGACTGCGACCGACGCTGACGCCGAATCCGAGAGGGACAGGACGAACTCCAGTCGGTATATCTCTCCGTCACCGGTCCGATGCCCACGGTCATCGAGTGACAGAGTCAACCACGGTACCGCTCGATACCGAGAAGACTGCTTCCGACGACGAAACACCCTACCGCGATCGTCACGATCGGGGTACTACACCGGTTCACACCGCCATCCGGCGAATACGCTACCCAGAGCCACGAGTACTCGTAGTACTCGAAGCCACCGGAATCACCCGCGTATCCGACGTCGGTACACGCAGAGAGCGGGAGCTCCGGCCGTGGCAAGAGAAAGAACGCGAACGCGATAGCGGCACACAGAAAGACCCCGGTCAAGAGAAACCCGGTTGCGATCGTCGTCGGTCGACTCGCCATAGTCGACTGTTCGCGTTCCCGGTAGAAGGTATTTGGGTGTGTCTCGTCCGTATCTGGCGACGCTACTCGAGGTCCGCGCCGACGGCCTCCTCGACCGACGAGAAGCCATCACGCTCGAGGAGGTCGACGAGTCCACGATTGATTTGTTTCGCGGTCGAGGGGCCACCGTAGGCGAATCCAGTGTACAGTTGCACGAGCGATGCACCTGCACGTATCTTTTCGTACGCGCTTTCGGCGGAGTCGACGCCGCCGACACCCATGATCGGGAGTTCGCCGTCGGTGTGCTCGGCGATCGCCCGGACCACGGCCGTCGACCGGTTCTCGATCGGTTTGCCGCTTAACCCACCCCACTCGTCGCGCTTGGGAGACTCGAGGCCGTCACGGCTCGTCGAGGAGTTCGTGGCGATAATGCCGTCGACCTCGAGGTCTCGAACGACGTCGACGAGGTCGAGGATCGACTCGTCTGGTGAGTCCGGACCGATCTTCACCAGGATCGGGATGTCACGGTCGTTCTCGGCTTCGATAGCGTCGACGATCCGTTCTAGGTGTTCGGGTGACGTCTCGTCGAACTCGTCGGGTGTGTTCGGACAGGAGACGTTGACGGCGACGTAGTCGGCAAACGACGAGAGGCGGTTGAAGACGCGTCGATAGTCCTCGATTGCCTCGTCCTCGTCCGACGAGTTCATCTTGCCGACGTTGACGCCCAGGGGGACGTTCGGCGTCCCGTCGGACTCGAGGCGTTCCTTGATGCGTTCCATCCCCTGATTGTTGAAGCCCATACGGTTGATCGCCGCCTTGTCCTCCGGGAGGCGAAACATCCGCGGTCGGTCGTTGCCGTCCTGTGGATAGGGTGTGACGGTCCCGATCTCGACGAAGCCAAAGCCGAGCGCCGCGAGTGCGTGGGTCATTTCGGCGTTCTTGTCGAAGCCGGCGGCGACGCCGACCGGATTGGGGTAGGTCGATCCAAAAGCGTCGACCTCGAGTGCGGGATGTTCGTACCGGAAAGCGTACGACAGTGCCGCCCTGGATGGTCGGGTTGCCTGGGCTGGCCGGAGCACGTTCTTGACGAGGTTGTGGGCTCGTTCGGGTGGTAATTTGAACACGAGGGGGCGAACCCGGGAGTACAGCGTCATCGGCCCGTAGTCGTCGCCAACTGTACGTAAAACTCCCGGTACGGCGCAACTGAACGGGAAATCAATCGTAAGCGCATGCCGCGAACGCGGCGGCAGTTTCCGCTCTCGGAGCGAGTAAGACACCTGTACTCGTCGCGGCCGCCTCGAGGACAGCGGTCACAGACGAAAGGTAGTCGCTGGAACGTAACGTTTGATCTCTTCTACGTCCTGCAAGACGTGGAATCCGGCCATCAGATTTCCGCCGAGCGTGGCGTTCGAGGTTCCAACCCACACTCATACGGACTGCTGTCCCGATGTACCGGCCCGACCGCGAGCCCTTTGCAGTCGCGCCGGAACACTCGTCACTCACGGGAAGGCAAACGCATGCGGTTGTATCTTTATCACCGAGGACTCGAAACCTGTGCGTGATGAGCGAGGAGCAAGTGTTCCCGACCAGGCTATTCGACCCGGAACTAAACCGGGCGATCCACGAGGCACTCCCCGGCGTCGTCGTCGACGCCTTCGGGGCCCTGACTGTCCTCGGAGACGGTGCAATACTCGTTGCCATCGCTACCCTCTTGTACTGGTTCGGTAGCGAAACAGACCGCCACGATCGGGCAATGGTGCTCGCAGTTGCCGTGACGACGCTCGCCCTCGTCACCGGCCTGAAAGGAATCCTCGAGATCCCACGACCGCTGTACGTGGCCGAGCCGCCACTCGAGTTCGCACCGGCGGCGTATCCGGGTTGGAGCACTCCAAGTGCCCACGCAATGGGTGCTGCAGCAGTCTACGGAGCACTGGCCGTCGTCACGAATACGGGGACACGCCACCAACGGTATGCAGCTGCCGCCTTTCTCGTCGTCACGATTCCGCTCTCGCGGGTCGTGATCGGCGTCCACTACCTCGGTGACGTCATCATCGGTGCAACACTGGGACTGCTGCTCGTCGCAGTCGCAGTACGGATCACGACCCGGTCGGTCACGCCAATGTTTGCCCTCTCGTTGGCTATCGCCGTTGCCGCGTTCGCTCTGGGTTCCGAGGAGTTCACGACGATGGCTATCGGAGCGTCGCTTGGCGGGCTCGTTACCTGGCCGCTCCTCGAGAATCGAACGGCCAATCCACTTGCTGCGTCTCTCCTCTTTCTCGGTCTGCTCGTACTCCCGTTGTTAGGCGTCGTGAAACTCCTCGAGGTATCCCTCGCCGTCGAAGGTGGCCTCGTAATCGCGGGGACGATGGTGAGTCTTGCATCGATTCTCGAAACGATCGGATTCGCGCTGGCGTTCGGCGGTGCGCTCGCCGTGCCGTACCTCGCTACCCGACTCAACGATACGGACGCTGTTCGAAAACTACAGACTGTCCTGCCATTTCGCGGCCGCCACGTCGAACTGGCTGCGGTCGGCGACGAGCCGAGTGTGGACGACCGAACCAGATTCTGATACGGTTTGCTGTCAGTCAGTTCCGGTGCGACCGTGAACTCTCCTGCGGTCGGGCCGGTACATCGGGACAGCAGTCCGTCTGACGGCGTCGTAACAAACGTGCTGTTCGCGGATTTTCCCGCAGCAAAATTGCGTGTTGGGACAGATTCGAACCGAAGGAAGCCGTTCTTGTTCGCTCACTTCCCTCGCTGCGCGAGTTGCGACTTCCAGGATTCAAACTGCCACAACAATTTCTGACGAACGCACTCCTCACTGCGTTCGTCGTGTCAGTTCGTCAGGAATGGGTTGGGGCAGATTCGAACTGCCGACTTCCTCCGTGTGAAGGAGGTATCATAACCGGACTAGATCACCAACCCGCAGCCTGTCCTACCGCCGCGTTCGACTTAAGACTTCCTTTCACCGGTCACCCGACGACCGTCGAATCGAACGCGGGCGACCTGCTCTCGAGGGGCCCCTGGGAGCTACCCACCGCAACTGATCAGTGGGAATTGACTACAGTAAACCGTCTGAGGCGTCGAGAGACGACAGCGAATGTCTTTAGTCGACTCGATGAGATCGTTCGATCGTGAGATCCCATACCCGTCGTGTCTATGGTCTCATCGTCCCGTTGCTTCTCGTCGGCGCTTTCGTCTTCGGTTCGGGACCGATTTCGTTCCCGATTCTGGGTGAGATCGAACCGGAAGAGCACTCGCTTTTCGTTTCCACGCTTTTGATCGGGTTAGTCGACGGCTTCAACCCCTGCTCTCTGTGGGTACTGACCGTCCTTTTGGGAATCACAGTCCACGCTGGGAGAAAGAAGAGTATCGTGGTCGGACTGACCTTCCTTTCTATCACCGCAGTGATCTACGGTCTCTTCATCGCGGGTGTCCTCAGTATCTTCGCCTACGTCAGTCACCTGGACGCGATTCGAGCGGTCGTGGCTTTTTTCGCCATCGTGTTCGGCATCGTGTCAATAAAAGACTTCTTCGCACTCGGGCGGTGGGTCTCGTTTAGCATTGGGGACTCGCACAAACCGAAGATATACGACCGAATCCGAACCGCAGTCTACGCCGATGGCATGCTCTCGACGATCGGTGCGACGGCGATTATGGCGGCTGGCATTGCTCTCGTCGAACTCCCGTGTACTTCCGGGTTCCCGCTCGTCTGGTCCAATCTCGTCGCTGCAACGGAGCCTTCGACGGCCATTTACAGCAGTCTTCTCTCCCTGTACCTCCTTGCCTATCTCTCGATCGAACTGGTCGTCTTCGGCGTCGCCGTCGTCACGCTCGAGAAAATTCGTTACGGGGAACCGAAGGGCAGAGTCCTCAAGTTGCTCGCCGGAACCGTCATGATCGCTCTTGGCGGAGCTCTCCTCGTCGAGCCGACCATCCTCGAGAGCGTTCAGGCGACGGTTCTGTTGTTCGCCGGAGCAGCCGGTATCACGGCGGCGGTTAGCGTTGTTTTCTATCGAACTGGGCGGCTTTGAACTCCCCACCACCGTACGGCACCACACTGTTCCACCAGAAATAGGTTAAGCGGGATACGTGAATTGATCCAACACATGAAAAAGCAGACCCGCACCGACAGCAACGGCCGGTCACGGATCACGCGCCGAACGTATCTCACAGCTAGCGGCCTCGGACTGGGGGGCGGGCTCGCTGGTTGTCTCGAGAGCACCGACGCCAAAGATTCGACCTTCGCAACTGCCCCGGAAGACGTCGATTCAGCCGTTGTTGTCATCTGGTTCTGGGGGGACGGCTGTCCCGTCTGCGAGGAGCAACGCTCTTTCTTCGAAACACTCCACGAGCGGGACGACGTCGCCGTTCTCGCGTACGAAGTGTACAACGATCAGGAAAATCAGGACAAGTTTCGGGACGTGGTCGAGACGTACCAGCTTCCAAACGAGGCTGTGCCTGTCGTCTTCGTTGGAGACCGATACTGGATCGGCGATAGCGAGCAAATCCGGTCCGGAATCGAATCCGCTATCGACCAGTGTGACGAAAACCAGTGTAGCACTCCGAGATTGCTCGAGTGAGCGCGAAGTCCAAGCGGGCGGGACAGGTGAACCGCCTCGGGTCAGTCCCGTGGCTTCCCGTTTCGATGACGTGACTTGCAGGAACCGACGAAGACCAGCCGCCGTTGGTTTCCACAGCGGTCGCAGTCTCCACGGGCGTGACTTCGGCCTGTCCCAGACTGAACTCCTGCAGATCGCGAGAAAGAATAACCAGCACGCCCATGCCTGGACTCGCCTCGAGCATTCCGTCGGCGAGCAGTCCCCACGACATGAGGACGAAGGCGAGCGTCCTGGAGCCGAAAAATTCCGCGAAGAGTTTCTGCGTAGTAGTGAATTCACTGGAAGTCACCATCCATCGTCACACCATTCGACTGAGACATGTCCACAACCTGATCGGAAACCACACTTTCCGAGCACTCAAGACCGCTGCGACTAGTCTAGTGGCGGGCCAAGCCTGAACTGATGGGTCGAATCTGGCGGTGTGGCTCGATTCGACCCGTCAGGCGACGGTTGGGGCGGTACTAGAGAGTCTCTATTTCGTGTCTGCACGAGTAAATAGGGGCGATTCCTCCGGCAACTGATCGCGTCCATACTCGAGAGAAATCGCGACCGGCTGTCGGAACGATATCGCCTCGAAATCGACGAGACGACGCTGTGTCAGCTATTAGGGCGTTGGACCTGCCTCGAGTGGAATCGACTACCCTGGAAAAGCCGACCGTCAAAGTGGAACCGACCGTCCGGAGGAATCGGCCGTCAGGACGGACAACGCGGTCGCTCTACAGCGCCGTCGTCCGACTCGTACCCGTGGGCTGCCGCCACGTCGACCAGGCCGGCCCCCTGGTTGGTGTCGTCCATCTCGAGGTCTTCGGCGGTCTCGAGCAGTCGCTCGCGAGCGTCGGCCGGAGTGTCGCCGTCGGCCAGCAACGTGGCGGCGGCACCCGTCACGTGCGGTGCCGCCATCGAAGTCCCGCTCTGGGTGGCGTAGCCGTCGACACTCGTCGAGCAGACATCTACGCCCGGAGCCGCGATGTCGACCTCGGGGCCGGTCGACGAGAAACCGGCGAGATCGTCGTCGATATCCGTCGCGGCAACGGCGACGAACTCGTCGTAAGCGGCAGGGTAGCCGACGGAGTCGGGCCGACCGTAGTTCCCGGCGGCCGCGACCGGCAAGACCCCTGCTTCGAGGGCGTACTCTCCGGCGACTTGCAGGGCGGGGGATGTCTGGCGCGATCCGAGACTGAGGTTGATCACGTCCCACTCCTGGTCGGCGGCGTACCGGATCGCCTCGACGATCGCGGAGGCACGACAGCCACCCGCCCCACCACAGACCTTCAGCGCGTGGAGCGTCGCGTCCGGAGCGACGCCGACGACGCCGCCGTCGCCGTCACCGGCCGCGATGGTCCCCGCAACGTGGGTTCCGTGCCCGAGGTCGTCCCCCCACGGCAGGTCACACCCGTCGCAGTCGATCCACGACTCGTGGTTGGATTCGGCGTTCGGGTCCGCCAGGTTCCCCGCCAGGTCGACGTGGCTGACGGCGATGCCGTGATCGATGACGCCGACATCGACACCCGCTCCCGTCGCTCCCGCCGCGTGGGCGACGCCGGCACCGATCCGATCGACCCCCCACGGGAGCGTCTGTTCGGTCCCGTCCGCTCGCGTGGAGACGCGCGTCAGTGTGTGGTCGGGCTGTACGAACGCAACGTCGTCGCGGGAGCGCAACGACTCGAGACGGGCCGGCGGGAAGACGCCCCGAACCAGTTTCAGCGACGTGTGCTCGGTGAGATCGATCCGGTCCGCCCCGCTGTCCGAGACGGACGCGACCGCGGCCGCGCCGTCGGCCGACCGCGTGCCCACGATGTACTGGTCAAGCCAGCGGTAGACGGCGGCTCCGACGCCGAGACCGAGTGTGCCCGTTCCCACGGATCTCAACAGGTCACGCCGGGACCACTCGCGACTCCTCATACGCTCGCTCCTTCCACATCGGTGGTAATAAATCCAGAACCCGAACACGAGCTGTCCCGTTAGTTACGGTCCACCTCGACGTCGTCGCGGGAGTCGGCCGAGTTCTGTGGCTCGTCGGCCACCCGCTCGTGCCCGTGCTCGTGCTCGTCCGCGGCGTCGGCAGCGTGAGACGCCGACGACCCCGCCACGGGCGACGACGGGGAGTCAGAGCTCCGGACTCGAGCATCGGCCTCCTCGACGGGTTCGGTCAGCCCGTCCCGCAGGTCGTCGCCGAAGTGCGCACCGAACGCCCCTACGGCGGCGGCAAGCACGATCGACACGAGCAAGGTCGCAGGATCGACCACACCGAGTACGGCCACCGCAGTGACGATCTCGTTGCCGATGCCCGCGCCGGCAGCGAGGACCCCGAGGGTTGCCAGTGCGGCAGCAATGGCAGTCTCGAGCAACGGACGGTTCTCGACTGCCATACCAGTCACAAACCCGCCGACGAAGAGGCCGACGAAGGAACCGGCGACGGGCACGAGCGCCAGCCCTGCAGCTGCGCCGACGGCCATCGCCACGAGGGCGACGACGAACCCGGCGAGCGAGAACCGTCTCCACGATCTGTCGCTCACGTGTGGTTCAGTCGGCAAGTGGGGTATTGGATGTTTCCCCGGTCGGTCGTGGTTGCCGTCGACACTCCAGTCGGAACGGGATCGACGGCAATCGCCAAAGCGCTGCCACAGCGAGAGCACATCCGCGAAACAGTGACGGCCGTTCTATCGACCACCCGACTCGCCGACTCCGAGGTGGTCGACGCGGTGATTCGGTCGTCTTCCTCGTTCTCGAACTCGAGAGAAACAGTCATCCAGCCGCGACGTTCCAGTTCGATCCGGTCGCGATTTATGTTTCTGCTCGAGGTACGGCTGGTTCATGTTCGGTTCCAGAGGGCACAACGGCCGAAGGTCGGAGGAGCGATCGTAAATGTGTACACGATTGGTGTACCTCGGCTCTGGAAACGTCGTTATGACCGGCCGAACGATGGACTGGCACGGTGAGATCGGCACCAACATCTGGGTGTTTCCACGCGGAGTGGAACGAACTGGCGCGGTCGGCCCAAACTCGATCGAGTGGACTGCGGAGTACGGTAGCGTCACCGCTTCCGCCTACGACATCGCGACGACCGACGGAATGAACGAGGCCGGTCTGGCTGCGAATCTCCTGTGGCTTTCGGAGTCCGACTATCCCCAGTGGAACGGCGATGCGTCCGGACTGGCGATTTCGCTGTGGGCGCAGTACGCTCTCGACAACTTCGGAACAGTCGCTGAAGCAGTCGAGAGCCACCGGGAAGCGGAGTTCGTCGTCGTCTCTGCAGAGATTCCGGACGAAGATCGGTTCGCTACTCTGCATCTCTCCCTGTCGGACGCGACGGGAGACAGCGCCGTCTTCGAGTATGTCGACGGCGAGTTAACGATCCACCATGGACGAGAGTACCAGGTGATGACCAACTCGCCGCCGTTCGACCAGCAACTCGCACTCGGCGAGTACTGGTCGGAGATCGGCGGCACCGTCATGTTACCGGGCACGAATCGTGCGGCCGACCGATTCGTCCGGGCGAGTTTCTTCGCCGACGCGATGCCACAGACTGCGAGCCGTCGAGTCGCAACCGCGAGTGTCTTTGGCGCGATCCGTAACGTCTCGGTCCCATACGGGCTCAGCACGTCTGACGAACCCGACATCTCCTCGACTCGCTGGCGAACAGTCGCGGACCACCGGGATCGACGCTACTACTTCGAGTCCGCACTTTCGCCGAACGTCTTCTGGCTGGACCTCGGCGGAGTCGACTTCTCCCCTGATGCCGGCGTTCGAACGCTTCCCCTCGGCGAGAACCAGGCAAACGTCTTCGCCGGCGACGTCGCAGACGAACTCGTCGACACCGAACCGTTCGAGTTTCTCGGCATCCCCGCTCGCTCGGGGTGACACTGACCGACTCCCCGGCGAAAATTTCGGACTCCGACTCCGGGCGTTTACGAGCGCACGCAATCTCCCGGACCAGATGGGAGTTTTCGACGGTCGCATCGGGTGCTACGTCGGCAACGTTCTCAACTCCGTCTCTGACCGCCCGGTGGGTGCACAATCGAAGCCCGTATCTGCTATGGCCACAGTCATCGACGTATCGCGGCGGCTTCTACTGTCAAAATCGAGAGCCTCGGCACTCATAGGGCTCGTCGTCACCGGGTGCCGAGTCCGGCTCGGAGCGGGTGCATCGTCATCGGCCACTTGAGCGTACGGTCCCCTTCATAAAGACGTTTTTCCATACGTCACTCGAGGATCGCCGACAGGTTCTCCTGCCAGAGACACGGCCGGAAGGCGATGTCGTAGCCCGTCGTGTCCCGGACATTGTCGAGTCCGTTTCGGAACTGGTCCCACTCGTGGTCCATCAGGGCGACTTCGTCGGCGGTGCCCATCACGCCCGTGTTTTCGGGGTCGTCGTCGTGACAGAGCACGAGGTGGGTGATCTCGTGGAGGACGAGAGCTGCCTCTTCGAACGGGTCGTCTCGCTCTGCGACGACGGCACGGTTCCCGAGGCTGAATCCGTTGACGTGGCCGTCGGGTCCGCCCCCCATCGCGTCGATCCAGTGGCTGTAGATCCGCCCCGCGTCGGCGGCTTTCGTCGTACCCGGAACGACGAGTAGTTGCAGCGCGACGTTCTTGAGGACGTCCTCGATTTCCTCGCTGTAGAAACTGTCTCGACCCCATAACAGGCCCTTGACGGTCGTTCCGTATCGATTGGCGACTGCTTGCGGGTCGTATCGTGTCGGGTAGTCGAGCCACTGTGCGTGGATGCCGCGAGTGCGAACCAGGTCGACGATCGTTCGTTTCGTCCCCGGAGAGATCGACGTCCCGCCGACGTATCTGGCGTCGAGCAGGAGATCTGGACGGCCGACCGCGAGTCCCTCGAACTGGTCGCCGAAAATCCCCTCCAGCCGTCGGTGAAACGTCGCCGAACGCTTCTTTGCGTCGAGAATACCGTCGTCGTCGCTATCCTCGATCATGCGACTGCGAACGACCGACCCGACGCCGCTGACGGCCGAGAGACTTCCGGCGACGCTGGCGGAGCGAAGAAGCAGTCGTCGAGTCGGGCGACGATCGTCGCCGCCACCGCCAATCACCATCACGTCGTGCTAACGCGACACGTCCACGTTATTCTGCGTGTGAACTACGCCAGGCTTTAACTCGAAAAGAGGGACATTCTGTACTGTCCCCTCTCGAGGGCGTGTTCGCCAGTAGAACGAATCAGCGGTTTTCTTAGGTCTCTGTCGCCGAGGCCGACTGGCTAGTCGCGACGGCGGCGTTGAACTCGTCGAACAGGTTCTCGAGTCGCTGCGTGTTCCGGTGAGAGAAGGTTGCAGGTGCCGTTTCGGTAACTGGCCGCGTTTCGGAGCCGGTCGCGGTCGTTTCGGACGATTGTGGTCGATCGATCAGCGAACTTGACTGGGGTGGAACGTTTCGTGTGCTCATTGTCGGTCGAGTTGAGTGTCATCAGAAAGCAATACGTCATCTCGAGTGCGTCAGACGGCGGCTACGGTACGTACGACCGACGTATGGGTCATGTACTATCGGCTACGGAGCACTAGTACATAAAAGTTAATGAAAGATACTGATGGAGTGGCTCGTGCGGATCACTGTCCCGGTGCAACCACGCCCCGAAGCGGTTGCACCGAAACTGACAGGGAATCGTATCAGTCGGCGAGCGGTTCTTCCGTCTCCGCCTCGAGTGGCGCCCACTGGACCCAGAGATCGCCGAACAGTTCGTCTTGCTCGAGCGTGACCCGGCCCCGGTGAGCGAGAAAGAGCAACGCCAAGTAGGTCATCACGCGCGAGCCGCCGACCTGATCTATCTCGGCGTACAGCACCTCGTCGCGGCCCTTCTCGTACTGGCGCTCGAGTGTCTGTTCGACGTCGTCGATAACGGTCTCGATGTCTTCCTCGTGGGTCGTGTGCGTCACGTCGTCGCTCGAGGGCTCGTCGCCGGCGCGAACGTCGTCCTCGGCGTGGTAGCTCAACTCCTGGACGCCACGGTTGTAGCCGCTCGGCGAGTCGCTCGTGTCGTAGCTCCGCGACTCTTTCCACCGGCTGTCGCGTTCGGCACTCCGGAGATCCCGGACGAGTTCGTCGAGCGTCTCGGGTTTCCCGCGGGCGTGTTTGCGCTCGAGGCGACGCTCCATCTCGGCCTCCAGATTCTCGACAGGGTCGAACGCCGCCGGATCATCGCTCTCGGTCGACCCGTCGTCCGCAAACGGTGCCTCCCAGGGCGGAAGTTCCTCTTCCTCGTCGCCGTCGTCCGAAGCGAACAGTTCGTCGCTTTTCATCCGCAAGAGGACACTCGCGTAGAACAGCGCCCGCCCCGACGTACGGAGGTCGGCCTCGTCGAGGGCCTCGAGGAACCGGTCGGTGACGTGGACGATGTCGATGTCCCAGGGGTCGATCTCGTCGTCTTTCGCGAGCTGGACGAGCAGTTCGACGGGTTCGACCTCGTCGTCGTCCGTCTCGTCTTCGAGAGTATCGTCCTCGGAGAACTCGAGTACTGCGTCCCCGACGTTCGATTCCTCACCGTCGTCGTCCGACTCATCCGGTCGGTCGCGGTCTTCGTGGCCGGCGATGTACAGCGGGACGTCCTCCCCGCCGTCGGTGTAGAACTCCGCGCGGCCGACGTTCTCCGAGTCGCTGTCTGACTCGCTAGTCACTGACCGGCACCTCCTCGGCATCGGCATCGGCGTCGTCGCTCAGGTCGATACCGGTCACTGCACTGACGTTGTCTTCTTGCATCGTCACACCGATCGCTCGCTCGGACCGATCGAGCATCGCCGAGCGATGTGAGACGACGACGAACTGGGCCTCGCCCGCCAGTTCCTCGACCATCTGACCGATCCGTTCGGCGTTGACGGCGTCGAGGAAGGCGTCGACCTCGTCTAAGGCGTAGAACGGTGCCGGATTGTGCCGCTGAATCGCGAAAATAAAAGCGAGTGCAGTCAGGGACTTCTCCCCGCCGGACATCGCATCGAGACGCTGGATCGGCTTGTCGCCCGGCTGGGCTCTCATCGTCAGCCCGCCGTCGAACGGGTCCTCCTGGTTCTCGAGGTGGAGCGAACCGGTACCTTCCGAGAGACGCTCGAAGATTTCGGTGAACTGTCCGGAAATCGCGTCGTAGGAGTCCATAAACGTCTCTTTCTTCTGGGTCTCGTACTGCTCGATCCGGCTGCGGATCTCCTCGGCCTCCTCGACCAGCGTCGCCTTCCCGTCCTCGAGTTCCTCGAGTTCCTCGCGGACCTCGTCGTACTCGTCGATCGCCAGCATGTTCACCGGCTCCATCGCCTCCATGTCCGCCTGCAAGAGGTCGATCATCTCGAGGACCGTCTCGTGGTCGGGAACGTCCTCGGGGTCGTAGTCGCCGACCTCGTCCTCTAGGCTCTCGATCTCCCACTCGAGGTCGCTTACGCGTTCGCGTTCACCCTCGAGTTTGCTCTCGACCGTATCGACCCTTGACTGTTGCTCGTCCCGCTTTTTCCGGGCTTCAGCGAGGTCCTCTTTGAGTTCGCTGCGGTCTTCTTTGAGTTCGGCGAGTTCGGCCTCGAGTTCTTCGACCGCTTCGCGTTTCTCCTCGAGAGCCTCCCGCTTCTCCGCGATCCTATCTTCGTACTCCGCGATTCGCTCTTCGTGTTTGGCCTTGCGGTTCTGGGCAGTCTCGATGTCGTCGTGAAGATCCTCGATCGCGTCTTCGGCGTACTCCTTCTCGAGACTCAACTCGTTGAGGTCGCCATCGATGTCCGCGATCCTGTCTTCGCGCTCGTCGATCTCGGCCTCGAGTTCTTCGATCTGTTCGGTCAGCTCCGGAATCTTCGAATCCTCGAGTTCGGTCTCGAGCTCTGCGATCTCGCCTTCGATCTCCTCGATTTCGTCCGTCTTTTCGTCGATCTCGGCCGCAATCTCGTTCATCCGTTCGTCGACGGACTCGCGTTCTGCTTCGAGATCGTCGAGATCGCTCTCCAGGCTCTCGATGTCGCTCTCGATTGACTCCCTGTCGTCCGCTATGCTCTCGATCTCGCTTTCGATCGAGCGGACCTCGTCGGCCGCATCTGTCTTGCGGTCTCGGGCATCGTCGAGGCGGCTCTCGATGTCTCTGAAATCGTCACGAAGCGACTCGCGTTCCTCCTGGAGGTCGGTGATCTGTTTTGCGACGCGCTCGAGTTTCCCTTCGCCGCTGTCGGTAAACGAGTACCGCGAACCGCCGCCCGAGCCACCGGTCATCGCACCGCTTTTCTCGACTAGGTCGCCGTCCAGGGTGACCATCCGGTAGTCGCCCATGTACGAGCGGGCGGTCTCGATGTCCTCGACGACCAGCGTATCACCGAGGACGTACGAAAAGACGCCTTCGTACTGGCCGTCGAAGTCCACGAGATTGTACGCGAAGTCGACGACGCCAGGGTCCGAGGGCTTGCTCGGGAGTCGCCGCTTGCTCATGTCCGTCAGCGGCAGGAAGGTCGCACGGCCAGCGTTGCGCGATTTGAGGTGTTCGATACACTGCTGGCCGACCACGTCGTCGTCGACGACGACGTTCGCGAGTCGCCCGCCCGCAGCGGTCTCACAGGCGACGGCGTACTCGCCCGGCACCGACCCGAGCTGGGCGACGGCACCGTGGACGCCGTCTCTCCCCGAGTTGAGGATCGTCGTCACCGCACGACCGAACGAGGAGTCGCCGCTCTCGTTTGCTTTGGCCTCGAGTTCGGCGTACTCCTGTTGTTTCGCCTGGATCTCGTCGTCGAGGTCGTCGATCTCGGACTGGATTCGACGTTTCTTCTCGGTGAGGTCGTCGACGACGTCCGCGATGTTCGCGCGATTCTTCGCAGCTTTCTCGAGTTCTCGCTCGAGGTCGCTCGCGTGGCTCTCGAGTTCGGGAATTTGCTCGCGTTTCTCCTCGATCGTCGCAGCCTTCTCGTCGATCGCGTTCGAGCGACGGCGTGCCTCGTCTAGCAACCGATCCTGCTCGCGCTGGAGGTCGTTTTTCTCGGTCTTGGCGTCCTCCAGGTCGGACTTGCGCTCTGTGAGTTCGGTCTTGAGTTCGTCGAACTCGGTGTCGACCGCCTCTATCTCGGCCTCGAGACGCTGTTTTTCCTCCCGGCGCTCTTGGATCTCCGTCTTGATCGAGGCTTTCTCGAGTTTGTGCTCGCGCATCTCCTCCTCGAGTTCCTCGATCGTCTCCTGTTTGCGGTCGATCTGGACGAACGCCTCGCGGCGATCGGATTCGGCTTCGTCGACCGCCTCCTCGCTGGCCTCGATCTTGTCCTCGAGCCGGGAGATTTCGCCTTTGATCTCCTCGATCTCGCTTTTGATACGGAGCTGTTCGTCCTCGCCTTTACGTTCGATCTCGGCGTTTAAGTCCTCGAGGTCTTCCTGGAGGCGAACGACGCGACCCTCGCGTTCGTCGAGTTCCCGCTGGCGGTCGGCGAGTTCGTCTTCGAGTTCCGCGACGTTCTCCTGGGTGGTCTCGAGTTCCGTGACTTTCTCCTCGAGCTCGCTGGCCTTCTTGAAGCTCTCGTACTCTTCTTTCTCGCGACGTAGTCGCCGGTACCGCATCGCAGTGCGGCGCTCGTCCTCGAGTTGTGCGAGGCGGTCGCGTTTCTCTTCGATGCGGAGTTCGGCCTCGTCGATGCGTTCCTCGACGACCTCGAGTTCCTCGAAGGCGTCTTCTTTTTTCGCGTCGAACTCGGCGACGCCCGCGATCTCGTCGATGATCTCTCGGCGGGCGTGAGGAGTCATGTTGATGATCTCGGTCACGTCGCCCTGCATGACGACGTTGTACCCTTCTGGGGTAACACCCGCCTGTGCGAGCAGGTCCTGGATGTCCGAGAGGTTGACCGAGCGATCGTTGAGGTAGTAGTAGGAGTAGTAGTTGTCCTCGGTTTCTTTGACTCGACGGCGGATGCGGATCTCGTCGACGTCACCGACGTCCTCGCTGCCAGCGGCGTTGACGATCTGCGAGCGAGAGAGCGTGCCGTCGCCGTTGTCCAGCACGACCTCGACGGTCGCCTCGCGTGGGCCACTGGAACTCGAGCCGTCCTCGTGGCCGGGATTGTAGATGAGGTCGGTCAACTTCTCGGCGCGGATGCCGCGGGTACGAGCCAGGCCGAGCGCAAAGAGGACGGCGTCGATGATGTTCGACTTCCCGGAGCCGTTCGGACCGGTGACGACCGTGAAATCCTGATAGAACGGAATCTTCGTCTTCCGGCCGAAGCTCTTGAAGTTGTCCAGAACGACTGCCTTGATGTACATTTTCTTCTCGAACCCTCCCTGGGAGCGAACGCGGAATCGATCGGGACAGCGTCCGATCGGTAGTTATGCGACGATAATGTCGTCGCTACCTGAGTCTTCCGCTTCGTCGCCAGTTTCGTCGGTCGTAACCTCGTCGGTCGGCGTGGTCGACGTCTCTGTTTCCGGCTCTGTTACCTCCTCGAGGGTGGTTTCCCCGGACGACGCCGACTCGGACGTCCCGGCCGGTCCGTCCGATCGCCGTTCGGGAACGCGCGTCGGCGTCTCGGTGTCGAGTTCGGCTTCGAGGACGCGGATACGCTCTTTCGCCTCGATTAGCTCGTCCGTCAGTCCCTCTACCGTCGACTCGAGTTCCGCTACCGTCGACTCGAGTTGCTCGACGCGGTTGTTCGACATACATTCTAGGCCAGTACCCTATCACATAAACGTACGTCAGACACAATTCATCACCCTGGTAAATTTCTGTGACAGTGACTCGCCGAGTCGCTGACTCGAGCGGGCTGGCAGGTGGTATGGCAAAGGAATTCGATGGCCCACACCTGTTCGGGGTGGTCGGGGTCCGGATTGGAGAGGGCGCGGACGTGACGCAATCGGGCCTCGGTTGGAACACGTGACCAGCGAGCCGCGTCCCGACTGATACTCCCACTCCTGAAACCGCTCATACGGTTTGCTGTCCGTCAGTTCCGGCGTGACCGCGCGCTCCTGCGGTCGCGCCGGTACATCGTTGCACCGTTCCGTATCACTGGGTGAGACCTATTGTTTGATGGGGGGATGGCGTTAACCTACGAACGAGACGATGACGGAAAACACCGCACTCGAGGACGTCGACGAGGTCGTCCACGAGCCCAGCGACGAGTTCGTCGAGTCGACGAACGTCTACGAGTTCATGCAGGCGTACGGGATCGACGACTACGAGGAGTTGATCGAACGAACGACGGCCGACCTCGAGGGGGTCGAGGCGTCGGGCGTCGACTGGTTCTGGGACGAAATCGTCGACTACCTCGACCTCGAGTTCTACGAGGCGTACGATCACGTCCGAGACGATCGCGACGGGCCACAGTTCACCGACTGGTACCCCGGCGGTAAACTCAACGTTGCCCACAACACCCTCGACCGTCACGCCGACGTCGACGAGGAACGCCGCAACAAGGTCGCGACCATCTGGGAGAGCGAAGACGGCGATGTCCGGGAGGTCACCTACCACGAACTCCACCGCCAGTCGAACAAGGTCGCAAACGCCCTAGAGGAACGTGGCATCGAGACCGGCGACACCGTCGGCCTCTACATGCCGATGGTACCCGAGGTCGTCTCGATCCTCTATGGCTGTTTCAAGGTCGGCGCGATCGCCGTCCCGATCTTCTCCGGGTTCGGCGTCGACGCGACCGCGACGCGGATCGAGGACTCGGAGTGTTCGGTGCTGGTTACCGGTGACGGCTTCCGCCGCCGTGGCGATCCGATCTTTCTCAAGGAGTCGGCCGACGAGGCGATCGAACAGGCCGGCTACGTCGAGGAGACGATCGTCTTCGACCGGCTCGGTTCCAGTGACCCAGAGACCGACCACGAGATCCCCTGGACCGACGACCGAGACGAGTGGTGGGCCGACGCCGTCGAGTCCCAGGACGACGACTACGAGACCAAATCCCTGGACTCGAGCCAGGAGTCGATGCTGCTGTACTCCTCGGGGACGACGGGCAAGCCGAAGGGCATCGTCCACACCCACGCAGGCGTACAGGTCCAGTGTGCGAAGGAACTGTACTTCGGCTTCGACCTGAAACCCGCAGACCGGTTCTTCTGGGTGTCAGACATCGGCTGGATGATGGGGCCGTGGACCCTGATCGGGACCCACACGTTCGGCGGTACCGTGTTCATGTACGAGGGTGCGCCGGACCATCCCGAACCCGACCGGTTCTGGGAGATGATCGATCGGCACAAGCTCACCCAGTTTGGCATCTCACCGACGGCGATCAGGGCGCTGCGCAAGCACGGGAACGAGTGGCTCGCCGGCCACGACCTCTCTTCCCTGCGACTCCTCGGCTCGACGGGCGAACCCTGGGACCCAGAGTCCTGGCGATGGTTCTACGAGAACGTCGGCAACGGCGAGTGTCCGATCATCAACATCTCCGGCGGCACCGAGATCTGTGGCTGTTTCCTGATGCCGATGCCGACCGAGTCCCTGAAACCCTGTACGCTCGGCGGCCCCGGACTCGGAATGGACATCGACGTTGTCGACTCCGCTGGCGAGTCGATCAAAGACGACCACGAACGCGGCTACCTCGTCGCGAGAGACTCCTGTCCCTCGATGACGAAGTCGCTGTGGTCGGGCGACGAGCGCTATCTCGAGGAGTACTGGTCGACGTTCGAGGACACGTGGGACCACGGCGACTGGGCTCAGAAAGACGCCGATGGCTTCTGGTTTCTCCACGGTCGTGCCGACGACGCGTTGAACGTCGCGGGACGCAAGGTCGGCCCCGCCGAGGTCGAAGGCGCACTCATCGACCACGAGGCGGTCAACCAGGCCGCCGCGGTCGGGGCTCCGGACGACACCACCGGCACCGCCGTCGTCACCTACGTCATCCTCGAGGAGGGCCACGAGGAGAGCGACGACCTCCGCGAGGAACTGCGCGCCCAGGTCGGTGCAGAACTGGGCAAACCGTTCCGCCCGCGCGAGGTGCTGTTCGTCGACGAGTTCCCCAAGACCCAGTCGGGCAAGATCATCCGCCGTGCCATCGAGGGGGTCTACACCGGCGAGGAACTGGGTGACATGAGTAGCATCGAGAACCCCGACTCGCTCGAGAAACTCGAGGAAGCGCGATAGCCGGCCGAACGCGGAGGCCGACTTTCGAGACGCGCCGTTCGTCGAGAGCGTCGTCTGGTTTTCGACCGCCGCCGTGATGACACGATGTCGATTCGTCAGCTATCCGCCGAGCGAGAGAGAACCTGACTCGCGAGACGTCGCACCCGCGGCAGCGATACGAGGTCGGCGCGGCGGTCGAGTACCCACGCGTAGAGGACGAGCCCCTGGACGACGAAGACGTTCGTCACGAGGAAAAATAGTGCTTCCTCGAGAGGGAGGCCGGCGAGACCGATCCCGATCGTGTGTGCATCGGAGATCACCCAGATACCGAGCGAGATGGCGACCCAGTCGGCGACCCACAGGTAGAGGGTCGGGACGCCGACCGCGAGCAGGACTTGCCGGCGCTTCTCGAGGAGGTAAGTGAGGCCGAACCCCCACTGGATCGCGAGGATGGGTCCGGCCCAAAAGAGGATTGCGCCGAGGTAGGACGTCGCGGTCGTTTCCAGGAGAGTCCAGCCGAGGGCACAGACGGCCAGTCCGGCCAGTATGCCGGCGAGTCGGTGACTCGTGGGGAGTCGAAGCGACGTGTCGGAGACGGTCAGGAACTGGAAGAGCCAGAACGCCGTCAGCGTCGTCTGGAGGACGAAAAAGAGGTACTCTTCGACTGGCGTATGCCAAATCGTCGCGAGGACGGCACCGTCGCCGTACCACCAGACGCCCTCGGGAATCAACGCGTTCGTCCAGGGCGTGGTGTACGCGACTGCGAGGAAGACGATGATGGCGAGACCGGAGAGGGTCGTTCGATCCCATCGCGCTCGGTCGCGTTGGACTGCCAGCCAGCCGAGCACGACGATCGGTGGGATGGTAAACACGAGGTGAAACTGCAGGTAGGTGAGCGGGGGCGTCATGGGTCGGAGTCCCGGACGCGCTCGGCCGTCGGTCGTCGCACTCGCCGCACAATGGACGCGTCGGGTCCTCGAGCGTACGTATCGTTGCCATCGTCTCCGGCGACCTGCGGGAACCACATGGACGGAAGATGATGGCGGACCTATCAAAAGACCTCTCCCATACTAGTACGGGATCGCTCGACGGCCTGCAGGCATCGGCGTCAACACCAGATTACCTTCGCCCCGACGTGGGCGGTTCCGGGAGATTGCGCTGTGGCGACGTGCTGTGAATCTCGAGACGGGATCGGCGGGAGATCGTTACAGCAATCCGTCTCAATCGTCCGCAGGCGTACCGACGCCTTTCAGGGTGGTGCCGTAGTCGGCGTCGGCAGTGATCGTCTCGGGCTCCTCGATGACGTACAGCACGATCAACACCGTGACGATGTACTTGGTGATGATGTCAAGCACGCTGTAGCCCCAGGATGTCATCCAGACCTCGAGCAGGGCAAAGCCCTCGACGCCGAGCGCCCAGAGGATCGGGTAGCCGAACCAGCCGACGACGGTGAGGATCTTCAGCGTCGTGAACAGGTCCGAGGTGCCGGTCCGGTCGGCCTCGCGAGTCCAGTCGACCATGATGACGTAGATGATAACCAGGAAGAAGGCCGAACTGAGCACGAACCACCACCAGCGCATGAGCAACGACGAGGTCGTCAGCGCGGCGGCCAGCCCGGTGACACACATCGCGATCGTCATCGCGACGGTAGTCATAATTTTAGTGATGTTCGAGCCGGCGATCATCCCGAGAACGATCAGGATGAACGGCGTCGAGAACGCCCAGGTGAGGTAGCGACCCCACATCGTGAGGACTTCTTCACCCGCGAGCGAGTGGCCCGCTGGCATCTCGATGAAACTCAACGTCAGTCCCGACGCGAGCCCGGTATAGCTCGATATCGAGACGACCGAGATCAGCATCGTCGAGATGACGATCAGTTTCGCCCGTGGGTCGGTCACGCCACGAGCCAGCGCGACGATGAAGAGGATCGTCAGGCCCGCGAGGGCGATGTTTACCACGAACGAGAGCGCGAGCAGCGTATCTTCGAACACGAACTCGAAGATCTCTTGCTGTGTCTCCGGTACCTGCAGGACGACGTTCCGTGTGGCCATTGCCAGTAATCCGGTCGGTTCCATGATTACGCTATCATGTTTGTGTCCAGCCGAAGTGAACGGCGGTCCATACTGGTAAGGCTCGAGTCGGTGACTGCGGGTCGGAATCGTCGCTGGTGTAGCGTCGAGTGGCCCGATTCACCTGGACACGCGCCTGGGTCATTGTGGAACGGTTGCCCGGCGGCGCGCACCTTCGCCCGTGATGAGAAGGTAAAGCAATAGCAGGCCGAGAGTAATCGCGACTGCAAGGCCCGACGTGACCTGCGTGTCGATAGCAAAGAGTCCGCCCGCCTGGACGTAGATTCTGACGCCGGACGCGTAGAGGCCCGCGGCCAGGTCAGGTGTGAGGAAGCCGACCAGTGACAGTATCACGCTCGTGGCGGCGACGACGACACCGGTCGAGATTGCGAAGGTAAGGATCGCCTCTTCGATTCGGATGACTTCTATCGCCTGCTCGACGGATAGCGCGTCGATTTCGACGAGCCAGAGAAAGCGCAACAGGAGGACCGCACAGAGCGTCGTAGAGATCACACCTGCGAGCGCGATAATACTGAGGCTGGGCGCGACCGTGCCGGTGGCGACGGCGTTCCCCTCGAGGGAGCTGATAAGGTCGCGACGGGTGTACGTCGCAGGGGCGATTGTGATCGTCGACGCGACCGTGCCGATGCAAAGCAACACTTTGCCGCGGAGCCCGATCGGGTAGAACCGTCGCGTCGAAAGTGCTGCCTGGGCGTACGATTCGCCCGAAAGCACCGTGTCGGTGACGTCGTCTGAATCGCTCATCGAAGCCGTCTAACGGCGCGGAAACGAATAATGGTTCGCGATATCACTGCCGGGGCATCGACCCCACACTCCTGTTTCCCTTACTCGTTAGGTGTTACACTCACACCTCGACCGTCCCAAGTAGATTTCGACACCACACACGCGATGTGCGATCACGGTGTGGCGTGACGGAGGATACACAGTGCCAACCGGACTCAAACGCGACCTCGGACTGTTCTCGACATCAGCAATCGCAATCGGTGCCATGATCGGGTCGGGGATCTTCATTCTGCCGGGAGTCGCGTACGTCGAGGTCGGCGGGCCGGCGGTGGTTGCCGCCTTCCTGATCGCCGGGGTTCTCGTGTTGCCAGCGGCGTTCAGTGCGTCGGAGATGGCGACCGCGATGCCCGAAGACGGTGGCTCCTACGTCTACGTCGAACGCGGAATGGGACCGCTTCTCGGGACGGTTGCAGGCGTCGGCAACTGGTTTATGCTCTCGTTTAAAAGTGCGCTGGCGCTCGTCGGCGGCGTCCCGTACCTCGTTTACGTCGCCCCGGAGCTTGCGGCTTGGATTCTCCCTCTCGCACTCGGGTTGGCGGTCTTTTTCACCCTCCTCAACGCGACGAGTACGGAGAGCACCGGGCGGTTGCAGTTTGGCATCGTCGCTATCATGATCGTCGTCATGGCCTGGTTCGTCGTCGGCGGGATACCAGACATCTCCGCCGAGCGGACCGCTGGCGCGTTCGATGCGACCAGCGACGGCTTCCTCGCGGCTACCGCTCTGGTGTTTATCTCCTACGCTGGCGTGATCAAGATCGCCTCGGTTGCCGAGGAAGTTGAGGACCCAGGAACGACCATTCCGCGAGCGATGCTCGGGTCACTGCTCGTTACGACCGTGTTGTACGTCCTCGTCGTCTACGTCGCTATCGGACTCGTCGACGTCGAAGCAGCGATCGAAGCGGGCCAACTCGATCCTGACGGCGAGGGGCCGATCATGGCCCTGGCAGCCGACTCTGCTCTCGGTACCGTCGGCGTCGTCGCAGTGGTGGCTGCTGCACTCATGGCGCTTGCCTCGACCGCGAACGCGGGACTCATGGCAGCCGCGCGGTTCCCGTTCGCGATGGCCCGCGACAACCTCGCACCGGACCAGTTCGAAGCGATCAGCGACCGGTTCCGAACGCCGGTCGCCGCGATAGTGGTCACTGGCGTCGCGATTTCGGTGATGATCCTGACGTTGCCGCTCGATCTCGTGGCGAAGTTCGGAAGCGGCTTCGGAATCATCGTGTTCGTGCTCGTCAACATCTCTCTCGTCGGCTTCCGGGAAGGTGCCGTCGACGACTACGACCCCACGTTCACCTCCCCGCTGTACCCGTGGATGCAACTTGCGGGCATCGCCGGCGGGCTCTTGGTGTTCAGCCAGATGGGACTCGTCCCAATCGTCGGCTCGCTGGTGATCGTGGCCCTCTCGCTCGTCTGGTACGCAATCTACGCTCGCTCGCGGATCGATCGGGAAGGGGCGGCCAGATCCGGCGTCAGACAGAGCGTCACCGAACGAGCGCTCGAGCAAACCGCCGACCTGTTCGACGAAGATCGACGGTACGACACCCTGGTCGCGCTCACCGACGACACGAGCGAACGCGCCCGGACGGACATGGTCAGGATGGGTGCGGACCTCTCGCGGCTCCGGACGGGATCGGTCGCAGTCGCGAAGTTCACCGGTGTCCCCCACCGGGCGTTTACTGGTGGTGGACTGACAGTGAGCCGACCGGGAGTCCCGGACTGGCTCTCCTACGACGAACCGCCAGGCTGGGTGGCAGAAACCGACTGGTCGCTTACCACCGCCGGCGCGACCGCACTGCGTGACCCGGCCAGTGCAACGTTCGATTATCTCGAAATCACGGCCGAGAACGTTCCCGAGGCGGTCGTCGAGTTTTCGACGTTCGAGGGATACGACTTGCTCGTACTCGAGCGCCGACCCGAAGAGCTCCACCGACGGTTCTCTTCGCGGCTGACAGACCACGTTCTCAAGAACGCTCCCTGTGGCGTGTTGCTCGTCGAGGACTACGGCTTCGACGGTGCAGACGAGATCGCGGTCGTCGCGAACCGTGGCCCGTACGATCCGCTGAAGCTCCTCGTCGCCGACGCTATCGCTGAGGAGACCGGGGCCGAACTCGTTCTCCTGCAGGCAGTTCCGGCCGACGCCCCGGAACAGCGCCGAGAAACCGTCCACGATTACCACGTCGAACTCATGCGGATCCTAACGGTGCCGGCCCGATCGCGCGTCGTGGAGACTGACGACCGCGTCGCGGGTCTCGCGCGGTTCGCGGAGTCCGCCGACCTTCTCGTAACTGGGATGGAGAGTCGCGGGCTACGCGGCGACCTGTTCGGTCGGCCGGGAGACCGACTGGTCGATTCGGTCGACGTGACTGCGGTGATGGTCCAGCCCGACGACGAACGACAGCCGGGGCTCGTCCAGCGGGTCGTCCTCGACAAACTATTTGGTGGTTGACACGGACTGCTGTAACGATCTACCGCTGTAACCGCCGTCTGAGCGCGGCCGCACCGACAATGACCTCCATAACCCGGCCGATAGCCGCGTCGCTCCCGACGACTACTCCGACAGTTCGAGTCGCGTCTTGACGTTTTCGAGAGTCGTCTGCAGCTCCCGCTCGTTGTAGCGGCGAACGAACGGCTCGGCAACCGCCGAAAGTACCGTTCCCGGCAGATCGTACGTCCCAGTGTACGTTAGCCGACTGCCGTCGTCGTGTTCCGCGAGTTCGAGGTCGATCTCGCCCTCGAGTCTGCCGGACATCTCGAAGACGTGTCGCGTCGGCGGTTTGTGGACCGTCTGGACCAGTTCCCCGTCGAGGCCGACGCCGGCCATCTCGTAGGTAAACTCGAGGCGCTTACCGCCGTCGTCGAGGGGTTCGACGTTTCGCACGTCCGAGAGACTCGGCGTCACCTCGGCGTGGTGGTGTGGTTCGTCGAGGTACGCAAACACTGCTTCCGGCGGCGCGTCGATCGTGACGGAGTCACTGGCTGTGACCATGGTCGATAGCTCGCAACCATCCGGCAAAAGGCTCGTCCCTAACTTGTCGGGAAGTGCGGAGGCAAGGGGAGAAAAGTCGAATCCAGCGATGGTCAAGCGGTTCCCCGGGCGTCTCCGGGTTCGGCACGACCGCGCGACGAGTCTCGAGTTCTCTGCAGGACCTGTCCCCGACAACACTCCACCCGTTGTTGATCGTTGACCGCTGCTCAGCGAGACTCCCACTTTACAACAGAAAGGGCTGTCGCTCCCAGTGGTATCGTCCGTTCTTGACCGGTCGGACACGAACGACTGCCGACGGCGGTCAACTGGTGCCGTTCGACATCTCGACGTAGGTGTCGACGAGTTTGCGTTCTGCCGCACGAAGATGCTGATGGAAGGTCTGTCGGGTAATACCGAGGGTCTTGGCAATCTCCTCGCCGTCCGAGAGCCGCGGCCACTCGAAGTAGCCGTTCATGTGGGCGGCCTCGAGCGACGCCTGCTGACGACTGGTCAACTGCTGCTCGAGGTCGGACGCGAACTCTCCGGGAGTTCGCTCGCGCCGGTCGTGCTCGACACGCGACCGGAGTTCGACACCGTCGTACAGCGATTCGAGCAGTTCGAGTACCGACCGGACATCGTACTCGAGGGGAAGGTCGACCGTGAGTCGTGCCCGACTCGAGTTCGCAGTGACGCGTGAGATCGACGCGCCGTAGTCGGTCAGTTCGGCAAACGGCGACGCCGAGTCGACTGTAAGCGCCAGCGTGTAGACGTCGTCGGCACCGGCGACCTCTCGGACGGCCTCGACGAACGGGAGCGCCGTCAGATCGGGCAACGGTCCGTCACAGCGTGTTGTCACGAACAGTTCCGTCTCCTCTCCTGCCGTCGTCCGGCCGACGTACTCGACTTCGGCCTCGACTGTGGCCGCGACGGCCGACAGCGGAAATGCCGGGTCGTCGATCGACATCGTCACCTCGACGACCCGGTCGGCGGTCAACACTTTCGACATCTCGACTGCGTTGAACCGCGTCCCGATCATCGTCCCGATCGAGTCGAACAGACGGCGTTCGCGGGCGTCGAGTGCCGACTCGGTTTCGCCGTAGATGCCGAGCAGTCCGTACCGCTTCCGACCGTAGACCAGCGGAACGACGGCGATCCGCCGCGCACCGACGGCAGCCGCGTCGAGAGCGTCGGCATCGCACTCCCGGGCCGACTGACAGGCAATCTCGTTCGTTTCGGCGGCAGTCGAGACGGCGTCCGGGAGCGCAGCGATCGATCGGCTCTCGGTCTGCTCGCTGGTCTCGAGTCCGGCCGTTCCAGTCAGTTCCAGGGCTCGACTGGCTGAATCGGCCGATCCGATCCAGGCAGCTCCGTACCCCTCCGCATCGACGATCTCGTCACAGACCTGCTGATCGATGACTGGTCGGTCGTTCTCCTCGACCAGAACGTGCGTGATCTCGTTGAGCACGCCATTGACCCGAGCGAGAATCCGCTCGAGTGCCTCTTTCTCCTCGATGAGTTTCGCGGCACGCTCTTCGGCGAGTCGTTCGGCAGTCTTGCGATCGGTGACATCTTTCTGGAATCCAACGTAGTGGACGGGGTCGTCGGACTCGTCGTACACGGGGGCGATCGACAGTTCGTTCCACCAGGGCGTGCCGTCGGGCCGGTAGTTCTTGATCTCGACCGTTACCGGCTGTTCTGCGTCGACAGCTTCCGAAAGCGCCGACTTTATCTCGGGATCGGTAGCGGGACCTTGCAGGATTCGTGGGTTCCGGCCGAGGATCGACGCCCGATCGAAGCCAGTAATCTCCTCCCAAGCATCGTTGACGTAGACGGTCGGATTGTCGGGAAGTGACGGATCGCTCAGGCTGATTCCGATCGGCGCGTCGTCGATCGCGCGGACGACGTCGCTGGCTGTGGGTTCGTGGTCGGACACGTCACGTCCGACCGCCTCGGTCCGGGACGTGACCGTCTCGACCTCGTCGACGAGCGAGGCGTGGGACGCGGTGCCGTTTTTCGCGACGAACCGGTCGACGTCGCGCTCGAACGCGTCGTCCGCGAAGGCTCGGTCGGCGTACATGACGACCGGAAGCTCCTCCGCGACGGATCGAACCGCCCCGACCAGCGAGAGGCCGTCGTCGCCCCGAAGCCGGTACTCGCTGACCAGGCAGTCGAATTCCCCGTTCGACAGCGTCGCAATCGCGCTCGTCGCAGTCTCGACGGTCGTCACCTGGCACCCGTTCTCCTCGAGTGCTGTCGCCACGCGTTCGGTCTCGTCTCGTGAGTGCACGAGGAGCACGTGTGACCCACCCATACTCCAGTCACTGCGAGCGCGATGAACAAACCATTATCTCTGTCAACCACTGCTTATAGTCATTTATAGACTGGTTACCACGCTCAATACGGCAGAGATTACCGCATCGACGCCGTCAGTGGTATCGTGATCGCGGATCGAGTACTTCGACCGGATGGACCGCATCGCGGGCGAGCAGGTCCTCGAGTTGGTCTTCACACGAGGTCCCGCTTGCCACCACGAGTCGATCGCTCGCCTCGGGCGTCGTAAACTGGTCGGCGAGTCGCTCACCGACGTCCATGCTCAGTTCGTAGTACTGCTCTTTGTAGCCGAACGAACCGGCGACACCACAACACTCGACGTCGCTCTCGAGGACGTCGTACCCGAGGTCCTCGAAGACGGCTCGCGTGTATCGGTCCAGACCGAGCGTCCGCTGCTGGCAGTGAGAGTGGTAGGCGACGTCGGGGACACCGTCACCGGACCGGACTCCCCGCGGATCGGCACCGTTCTCGAGCAGGCCGTAAACGTACTCGAGAACCTCGTAGCTACCGTCCTGCAGGCGCTCGTAGGACGCCTCGGGGAGGAACTTCTCGTACTCTTTGCGGAACATCGCGAGGTCACTGGGCTCGATCACGACGACGTCTCGACCCGCATCGAGGTGTTCGGCGAGGCCGGCGTAGACGCGACTGGCCTTCTCGTCGGCCGTCTGGATCATTCCCTGCGAGAGGGGTGCACGGCCGCTGCCGGGAACCGACGGAACGTGGACGTGAACGTCGAGCGCCTCGAGGACGCGAACCGCGGCTTTTCCGCGTTCGACGTCGATGTAGTTCGTGTAGACGTCGGGGTAGAGAACGACCTCGCGGTCGGATTCGGAAGCAGCGACCCGCGGACCGCGCGCCTCGAACCAGTCGACGAGCGTCGTCCGCTCGAACTCGGGGAGTGGCCGGCGACGATCGACGCCGACGGTCTTTTCCATAAGCGTGCGAACGGGACCGAATCTCGTCGTCCAGTTCGAGATGGGCGCTGTCGCGGAGCCCAGTTTCGCCAGCGTCTCGTAGTTGCCGAACAGTCGCTTCTGGAGGTCGACGCCACCGGGCTCTTCGTCCGGCGTGAGTCCTTCGACGAGGAAGTCGAACTGGCCGTTGTCCTCGCGGTTGATTCGGTCGCGGACGGCGGTGTTGATCCACGGGATATCGATCTTGACGGGGCAGGCCTCGACGCAGCGCGAACAGCCGGTACAGAGGTCGTTGAACTCCGCGGCGCTGTCCTGGCCGTGGACGCCGGCCTCCCAACCCGTCGCGATACCACCCGAGTATGTCTCGCCGCCGAAGGCGTGACCGCCGACCGACTGGAAGTTCGCACACGTATTCGCACAGGCCGAACACCGGATACAGTACAGCGTCTCCCGGAGGTGGTCGTCCTCGCGCATCGCCATTCGGCCGTTGTCGATCAACACGAGATGAAAGTCGCGGTCGTCGTCACGATCGGCAAACGCCACCTCGGGGTCGTCGGCGTCGACGACCGGCGAGTCGACCGGCGGCGTCAACAGGGAGACGTACGAGGTGATATCCTGTCCCGTCCCCGAGCGACCGATCAGTTCGATAAACGGTGCCAGATCCTCGACGGACGGAACGATCTTCTCGACGCCCGCGACCGCGACGTGGGTGTCCGGCACGACGGCCGTCTTCCGGGCGTTGCCCTCGCTCGTGACGAGCGCAAGCGAGCCCGAATCGGCCGTAATGAAGTTCGCCCCCGTCATCCCGATATCGGCGTCGGCGATCAACTCACCGAGTTGCTCCCGGGCGAACATCGTCAGTTCCTCGGCCGTTTCGAGTGACTCCTCGGGATCGAACGTCTCGTTGAACAGGCGAGCGATCTCGTCTTCGGATTTGTGAATCGCCGGCGCAACGATGTGAGACGGCGCTTCGTCGGCCACCTGTAACACCCACTCGCCGAGGTCGGTCTCGACGACGTCGACGCCGTCTGCCTCGAGGGCCTCGTTGACCTCGAGTTCCTCGCTGGTCATCGACTTCGACTTGACGACGCGGTCGGCCGCCTTCTCCTCGGCGACCTCGCGGATGTACCGGTTCGCGTCGGCGGCGTCGTCTGCAAGATAGAGCGTCCCGCCGTTTTCGTCGACGGTCTCTCTGAGTTCCTCTATCAGTTCCGGCAGCCGCTCGATCGCGTCTTCTTTGATCGCTCGGGCGTCGTCTTTCAGCGTCTCGTACGCCTCGAGGTCGGCGACCGACTCGTAGCGACCCTCGTTGAATCCGATCGTGTTCTGTTCGACGGCCTCGCCCTCGGTCTCGAGCAGGTTGCGGATGTGGTCTGCCTTCCGTTCGCGTGCGTCGCTACTCATCGCCGTCACCTCCGTCCTCGAGCAAGACGACGTGGACATCTTTCGGTCCGTGTGCTCCCTTCACGAGCGCCCCCATGTCGGCGGTCGCGCTGGGACCGGTCGCAACGATGGCGCTTTTCCCGTCCCGGAGGTCGGGCCCGAGCAGTTCGATCGCTGTGGGCATGTCCGCGACGAGGTCGCGTTCGCGGAGGACTGGCACGTGCAGGTCCGGGAAGAGACTCACCGGCTCGCTCCCGTCGGGCGTCGCCGGGAGGACGACGCTACCGTAATCGGCGATTCCCAGTGACGCAGCGGTGACGCCGGTCGTGGCCGCCTCGAGCGTTGCTGGTGTGGGGTCGTCGTCGATCCAGTTGGGTAGAGACACCGACGAGAACGGAATCCGAGTGCCGACGACCGCGTCGAGATCGTGGTCGTGATCTGCGACGACAGTTTCGAGAACGTCCGCGAACTGGTCTTCGTCGGGTTCGGTGCGAGTCACCGATACCTCGAGATCGGCGAGCCTGGATTCGAACTGCTCGACGAAGGAAGCTGATTCGACGCTCATTACGCACTGGTTCGACCCTGCATATTTGTCTATTGTGTTCGTGAATCGCGGCAACGATCTGACGGATACTATCGTATCGGGGAAGACAGTTGCGACGTGGGGTACAGACCGGAATGCGGAGCAACTGCCGGTAGTTGCGAGGAAAGCGACACCAATCGAAATCCTGCGGCGGCGGATGAGGCGGGTGTCGTCGCCGGGGTGGAGCACCTGACCCCCACGGGACCGGGCGTTCGGGCCTCAATTCCATCCGATCCATCTCCGGACGGTCGGGAGAGAGCACATTCGCGTGCGACGATACGGCCAGTTTTTTCCGTGCGGTCAAAACGGTGCAGCCGCGGGGCTCGTCTCCGCGGTCCGTCACAGGCCGGGTAGTGGAATCCACCAACCGTGGCCGGCCAGCAACGCCAGAATCGAGAGGCCGACCGAACTCGAGGCGATGGCCGCACCCGAACAGCCGACGATCGCCCGCCGGAAGTGGCGTGCGGTCGTCTCTCCACAGCCGGGGGCGACGACGAATTCGGCGACGGTGTCGCCGGCCGTGATCGTCGGTTCGCTACCGGTATCTGACCCGCTTGCGACGCCGACGACCGTCACTTCCGTGTCTGTTCGGAGTGACTCCTCGTAGTAGATTCGATTCCCGTCGGTTGGATCGAGATCGGTCGACTCGAGGAGATGTGTCGCAAGAGGATCGGACGGCCGGGAGTCGTCAGGAACGGGTTCCGACGCCGTCCGCTCGAGTCGGAGCTGGGCTCTGTCCGGATCGATATCGACCTGTCCGGTCTCGTCGCGAACGGCAAAGGACGTCCGTCGTTCCTTGAGGAGAGACGTCTGGTCGACTAGCGCCGAGCCGAGCGTCGGGGCTCTTGCCGGAGTCGACCCGAACTGGTCGTCCTCGCGTTCCTGGAGTCGGCCGTCGGTCTCGTCGATCACTTGCGTCGCCGAGAGCCGGTAACAGACCGCGTCGTCGCCGGTTACGGGTGCCTCGAGTGGTTCCTCGAGCGGGACGACGGTTCCCGATACCTGCACCGGACCGGACGTGACATCTCTCGCGTCGGTCGGTGTACTGCGCCGGAACGTGACGTACGACCGGAGGTTCGTCACGACACCACCGAGGAAGTAGAACCCGGCACCGACCAGTAAGCCGGCGACGCCGAAAGCCACGACGACGGTTCGGTTGCGCCCGAACGGGTTGGCCGGTCCGATCGGGTACTGGCCGACGGCGAACGGGACCCACACGGCGAGCACTGCGAGGAACAGCAACGTGGCGTACAGTCGGGTACTCAGGTGGATGCGCCGGTCGACCCAGGCCATTCCCGTTCGGGCGTCGTCGTTCCAGACTGCCAGTCCGACGACGACGAGCCAGACGTGGAGAAGCAACACGAGGGCGACGGCGTCGAACCCCGTGACGAGTACAGCCGGCTGTAGCGGTGGTGCTGTGGCGTCCATAGAATATCGGTGATCGCCGACCGATCAGACGACCTGTGTTTCGTACTCCTCGGCCGTCAGTAGCTCCTCGAGTTCGTCCGTATCGTCGGCGTCGATCTCGAGCATCCAGCCGTCGCCGAACGGGTCTTCGTTGACGAGTTCGGGCGCGTCGAACACGTCTTCGTTGACTGCGGTGACCTCGCCGCTGACGGGTGCATAGAGATCCGAAACTGCCTTGATCGATTCGATGACACCGAACTCGTCGTCCTGGCTTAGCTCGTCGCCCTCGTCGGGGAGTTCGACGAAGACGACGTCACCGAGTTCGTCCTGTGCGAAGTCGGAGATGCCGACGCGGACGATGCCGTCGGTCTCTGCTGCCCACTCGTGCGATTCCATGTACCGTCGGTCCGCGGGAATGTCGAAGCTCATTATGCTGTGTCGATGAACGGTGTGGTTTCAACTCTTGCCTTTTTCGACCGACCACGGACGACGACTTGCAGGGTCGTCCCGGGATCGGCGTACTCGACTGGCACGTAGGCGAAGCCGATCGCCCGTTCGAGCGTCGGACTCATCGTGCCGCTGGTGACCGTCCCGATTACGCGGTCGTCGGTGTTCGTCACGTCGTAGCCGTGTCGTGGAACGCCACGATCGATCAACTGGAACCCGATCAGTTCCTCTTCGACGCCCTCTTCCTCGACCGCCGCGAGGGCGTCGCGGCCGACGAACTCAGTCTCGAGATCGACCGTGAATCCGATTCCGGCCTCGTAGGGCGTCCGAGGATTGTCTTCGGGATCGAAGTCCTGGCCCGAAAGCAAGAGGCCGGCCTCGAGTCGGAGCGTATCACGGGAGCCGAGGCCGCAGGGCTGGCAGTCGAGAGCCGACCAGATGCGTTCGGCTTCCTCCCAGGGAACGATCAGTTCGAACCCGTCCTCGCCCGTATACCCCGTCCGTGCCGTCCAGCAGTCGACTCCGTCGATCGTCGCGTACTGGGCGTTGAATCGTCCGATGTCGGTGACCGACTCCGCGGTCACGTCGTCGACGAGAGCGGCTGCGTTCGGTCCCTGGACCGCGAACATCGCGTACTCGTCGGTCCGGTTGTCGACGGTCGCCTCGAGGTCGAGGTCGTTGCGGTAGTCGATCCAGCGTTCGTGTGTCTCCTCGTCGGTACCGGCGTTCGGGATGAAGAGATAGGTTGCGTCCCCAGTTTCGTCGGGAAGCCGGTAAATGACGGTGTCGTCGATGACGATACCATCTTCGTCGGTGATCGCAGCGTACTGGGAGTCGCCGACCTCGAGGCTGCTCACGTCGTTGGTGGTGAGCCGTTGCATCAGCGTCGTCGCGTCCGGCCCAGTGACGTGAATCTGGCCCATGTGGGAGACGTCGAAGATGCCGACGTCTTCCCGGACGGCCTCGTGTTCGGTCTGAATCGAGTCGAACTCGACTGGCATGTCCCAGCCGCCAAACTCCGTAAACTTCGCTCCACGTTCGTCGTGGATCCCACGTAACGGCGGCGTCTGAAGCGGCATACCTGAGACGACATTCCGGGGGTAGTAATGTCTTTCCGTCGGCCGGGTCGGCATGCCGGTCGCGAGACGACGAGCGTGGGGTCGACCGCGAGGCGGGGCTACCGGCCGCGCTCCTCGAGGGTGGCCACGTACTCGCCGGAGCCGTCGTTTGCGTGGATCTGGAAGCGCAACTGTTCGTCACCGGAGAGGTCGACGGTAATCTCCTCGTCGCTCCCGGACCCGGTGCTCGACTCGTCGTAAGACCAGCGGGACGGCGAACTCCCGTCGAGAGTCAGGTAGAGATCGAAGGCGGCGTCTGCTGGCCCCTCGAGGGTGATCGTCGCCGAGCACGGATCGGCCGTCCGTAGCGAGTAGGTGTAGCTGTCGGTACCGCCCCACCAGCCGCCGGAGAGGGAGCCGTCGGCCCGTGCGGTGACGGTCTCGTCGCCACACTCGCTGGAGTCGTCTTCGTCGTCCTGGTCTTCGTCCTCGTCGTTCCGATCGTCGTCCTCGCCGCCGGTTTCGTCGATGATCTCGGCCGGACTCATCTCCTCGCCGTCGAGTTCGACCCACGTGACGTCGGGTTCGTCGAGTTCGATAGCGGTGACCGCACCGTCGACTCGGAAGGCGTCACCGTGACCGCCGCCCGTGGTCCCGCCCCCGGTCCACGTGCCGTCGTCGTTCTCTTCGGCGAAATCCTCGGCGCTGAAGGTACCGCCCTCGATGCTGCCACCGGAGGGGCTCTCGTACGGTGCGTCCGCGAACTCGAGGGGGCCGTCGGCCGTGAACTCGTAGCTCGCGAGGCTGGCGTCGGAGTCGGTGACGAACGCGAGGAGGTGGTCGTCGCCAGTCTCGTCGTTGTCGGGTTCGTCCGGTTCCTCCGGTTCGTAGCCGTCCGGAACCGTGTTCACGGCGGCATCGGCGTCGACGCGGCCATAGCCCTGGGTGCGCGAAGAGAGGCCGACGTCGGTCGCGGTCTGTCGGAGATGCTCTCGTAGTGATTCGTTGCCCAGTCCCGGGTACGCCGACAGCACCAGCCCGGCGACGCCGGCCACGACCGGTGCCGCCATCGACGTCCCGGAGGCACGGGTATAGCGATCACCGAGCGTCGACGAGATGACTTGCGTTCCCGGCGCTGCCAGTTCGATCTCGGAACCGCGGTTGGAGAACGAGGCCAGCCGATCGTGCGAGTCGAGCGCCGCCACTGCGATCACGGAGTCGTAGACCGCCGGGTAGACGACGCTTCCGCCGGCGTTACCCGCCGCCGCGACGAGCAGACAACCCTGATCGTAGGCGTACTGGCAGGCGTTTCGAAGCGTCTGCCAGTGACTCGAGCTACCCAGCGAGAGGTTGATGATATCGACACCCTGATCGGCCGACCACTGGATCGCGTCGGCGATGTCGGCAAGCGACCCGCGGCCGCTCTCGTCGAGCGCGCGAGCACTCAGCATCGAACAGTTCGAGACGCCGGCGTGGCCCGTCCCGTTGCCCGTCCCGCCGACGGCGATTCCCGAGACGATCGTGCCGTGGTCCTCGCTGCTGCTGACGGGGGAGGGATCGCTGCCGCGACCGACGAACACGTCGCCGATGCGGTCGTCGACGTTCTCCGCGAGGTTCTCGTGGTCGTAGGCGGTCCCGGTATCGACGATCGAGATGGTCACGTCCTGGTCGCCGAGCGTCTCCGCCCAGGCGTCCCCGCAGTTGACCTGCTGGGGAGCGTGCTGGGAACTGTAGTAGGGATCGTTGGGCGTGGCCAGTGCCTCGAGCGTCGCGTTCTCCTCGACGTACTCGATCTGGTCGATCGAGTCGAGAGCGTCGGTGATCCGTTCTGTCGCCTCTTCGGGGACGCTCGAGGGCAGTTCTACCGTGGCGTAGTGGATCGTCTCGTTGCTGTGGACGACGCGACCGTCGCCCGGCAGTGACGACTGGACCGTTCGTTCGACGTCGGGGACATCCGGCGAGACGCCGATGAGCAGTTCGGTCGCTTGCGACCCCGACCCGTCGGAGTCGGCAGCCGTGACACCACTCGAGCCGAAGAACGCACCGAGCGCGCCGGCGGCTTTGAGCACGGATCGTCGGTCGGGTGTGGGGGTGCCGTCTGATGGCATGTAGTTACAGCCACGTCCGACTGAATTTATTAAAATCTTTCCCAACTTTGAATAATTTATCCGTGAAATATACTGTTTTACCTGTTGTTTGTGGTATAATTCGAATATAAAAGAGAAACACGTACAGGCCACGGTTGAAGTGACAAACTCGTTCGCGTAAACCGACCGATCGTTTTCGATAGCGGGCGGCGAAGACGGATGCGCGAGCGCGTTCCGCTACACCTATGACTGGCCCTTGGCTATCGGCTTGCATGTTCGACCGCGTCCGGGCCCATCTCGCGCCCGACCGGCACACTGAACCGGCAGTAGGGCTGTTCGTCGACGGGCCGAACGTCCTCAGAGACGAGTTCGACGTCGACCTGGACGACCTTCGCGAGGTCGCAGGCGACCTCGGACGTGTCGGCGTCATCCGACTCTACCTCGACGAGCACGCGACACCGGGGCTGATCCAGGCTGCCGAGGCCCGCGGTTTCGAGGTGGTCGTCACGAGCGGCGACGTCGACGTCAAACTCGCCGTCGACGCGACCGCTCTCGCTTGCGAGGAGACTATCGACCGACTCGCGATCGCCTCCCGGGACACCGACTTCAAGCCCGTCCTCGAGTACGCCGGCACTACTGGTCTCGAGACGGTCGCAATCGCGCCGGGATCGTACGGTCGATCCGACGCCCTTCGGAACGCGGCCGACGAGGCCGTGACGGTCGACACCGACAACTGATACGATTTGCTGTCCGTCAGTTCCGGCGTGACCGCGAACTCCTGGGGTCGCGCCGGGACATCGGGACAGCATTCCGTCTGATACTGTCGGAGAAAACGACGTGACGATCGGTCGCTCTGTTGGGGCCGTCACCGGGGGAGACGGCCGCGAATCCGCGACCGACTTCGTATTGGCTTCTGTCCGACAGTATGAAGACCGCGCCACGCAGTCGAGTCTTTATACCTGTTCCTGTCGTTGTACGAGTATGGAGCGGGTCTCACACCACGGCCGGGAGACGGCCTACGAAACCGTCGACGGGGGTGACGGTTCGACGATCTGTCTCGTCCACGGAACCGGTGGCAACCGCGATCTCTGGCAGAAACAGCACGCACTCGCAACCGACCGACCGCTGGTCACACTCGATCTCAGCGGCCACGGCGACTCCGACGACATCGACGCCAGTCCCGGCTACGCGACGTTCTCCGCGTACGTCGACGACGTCCTCGCCGTCGCCGAAGCGACCGACTCTCGGGTGCTGGTCGGGGGTTCGATGGGCGGTGCAGTCGTCCTTCACCTCCTCCTCGAGCGGTCGTTTCGCCCCGACGCAGTCGTCTTGACGGGGACCGGCGCACGGCTGGGCGTCCTCGAGGACCTGCTCGCGTGGCTCGAGAACAACTTCGACCGCGCGGTCGAGTTTCTCCACGCCCAGGACCGGTTCTTCCACGATACCGACCGCGACGTCGTGGCGCTGTCGAAAGAAGCGATGTACGACGCCGGCCAGGAGGTAACCAGCCGGGACTTCCACAGCTGTCACGGGTTCGACGTTCGGGAACGTCTGTCCGAGATCGACGTTCCCGTCCTGGTCGTCTACGGCGAGTACGATCGGCTGACGCCGCCGTGGTTCCACGAATATCTGGCCGACGAGATTCCAGATACCGACCTCGTCGAGATCGAGGACGCCGCTCAGCGAGCGATGCTCGAGCGACCGGAGCCGTTCAACGAGGCCGTGCGGTCGTTCCTCTAGTGCTTTGGCAAGCCTGAACAGATGAGTGAAACCGAATGCAGTCGTCTGGGTTCACGCATCAGTTGACGCTTGGCGGAGTACTAGTAGAACTCCTCGAGGTCTGTCTCTTCGTGGCTGTGCTCTTCAGCCGGAAAACGTCCCGACTCGACGGCCGAGACGTACTCTTCGACGGCGTTTTCCATCTCCTCGCGCACCGAGCCGAACTGCTTGGAAAACGACGGCGACCACTCGCTCAGACCCACTGCGTCGTCGACCACGAGCACCTGTCCGTCACAGTCGGGGCCGGCACCGATCCCGATCGTCGGAACGTCGATCGCGTCAGTTACCTCGGCCGCGACGTTCGACGGAACGTGTTCCAAGACGAGCGAGAACGCGCCGGCCTCCTCGTGGGCCCGCGCGAGTTCGAGAATGCGTTCGGCGGCGTCCTGGTCGGTCCCCTGGCGCGGGTAGCCACCGTACTGGTTGACGTGCTGGGGCGTCAACCCGAGGTGAGCCATCACGGGAATGCCGAGCTGGACCATCTTTTCGGTAAGTTCGACAGTGTGAGGCCCGCTCTCGAGTTTGACTGCTTCGGCACCTTCTTCTTTCAGCATCCGGCCGGCGTTCTCGAGGCTGTCTGTCTCGTCGACGCCAAAAGAGAGGAAAGGCATGTCGGCGACGACCAGTGCGTCCTCGGTCGCTCGAGAGACGGCACCGACGTGACGAGCCACATCGTCGACGGTGACCGGGAGCGTCGTCTCGTAGCCAAGCGACGTGTTACCGACACTGTCACCGACGAGGATGACGTCGACGTCAGCGTCGTCGACGATTCCCGCCGTCGGCGCGTCGTATGCCGTCAGCATCGTGATCGGTTCCTCCCCCGTCTTCGCTTTCAGATCCCGGACGGTAGGCATAGTTCGTCGTTAGTCTCCGACAATTAAACATCACTGTTCTCGAGCCGAACGCGAAACCCGCGGCGCTTAAGACGACCCGGTCGGGATTGTCAGGCGTGCCAGAGCCCGTCGAAACGGCCGACCCCGAGGGCGTCGACTACGGATGGGTGATGCAAGTCACGTTCGTGCTGACGATCCTCGTCGGCGCACCGATCGTCGCTCTCCTGTCGATCCCCGTCGAACTCACCACCTGGGTCGAGCGAGCCGAGTTTGCGGTCCGCGTCGGTGCCGCCGTCTGGCTAGCAACCGGAATCGCAGTGTTCGCGTACGCGAAACGCAAACAGCCCGACGAGTGACTACACGTACTCGAAGGCCGTCCCCGCTCGCCGCGCCGTCAACTCGTCGCGGTCCGAATCACCGATGAAGACCGCTGCTCCGGGGTCGACCCCGAGCGCCCACACCGTCTCGAGCAACGGCTCCGGATCTGGTTTTCTGGTCTCGACTGTGTCCCGACCGACGACGACATCGACCGGGTCGGCCAGCCCGTGTTCCTCGAGGGCGATCCGGCAGGCCGCCTCGCAGTTGAGCGAGCAGACCCCGACCGGGACCGTCCGCTCGAGCAACTCGTCGGCGTGGGCCAGTCGGGGCGCGGTCTCGGCCCCCGTACGTTCGTGGTCGGCGATCGTCGACTCGACTGCCGCCTGGAGGCCGGCCTCGTCGGCGTAGCCGAGCAGGTCCCACAGGCTCCGACTCGGTGGCTCGACACCCGCACGCTCGTACACCTCGAGCACGTCGTCGGTGACGACGGGCCAATCGACATCCAGATCGACCAGCGTTCCGTCGAGGTCGTAGACGACGGCCTCGTACTCGTTCATGCCGTCCGATACGGACGGCGAGAGAATAGAAACTTCGATCGCTCTCGGACGGATTACTGTCCCGGTCCTCCGGTCCAACCGCTTCGGAGCGCGGTTGCACCAGCAACGACGTATAGGGAGCCGTCTCAGTCTGTCGCCACCTCGCCGGCCGCCCCCTCGAGTTGCTCGCTCGCGAGGACGCGGTTGGCGCGTCGGAGCCGTTCTGACAGTGCCTGATGAGAGATATCGAGCTCGTTCGCCAGTTCTTCGAGCGAGATTGCGCGTGGCACGTCGTAGTAGCCCCGGCGGTAGGCCTCGGCGATCGCTTCCTGCTGGGGTTCGGTGAGCGCGGCCGTCGTCTCGAGGCCGTCTTCGCCGCCAGCCTCGACCATTCGCCTGACGTCGACTCGGACGTCTTCCCCTTCGATCTCGGAGACGGCCTCGGACAGTTCCTCGCGAAGCGGGAAGAGCAGGCGAAGCGTCCACCGGTCGTCGACCACCCACGCGCCAAGTACTGTCCCACCGTTGGCGTAGACGGCTCGACAGACGGAATCGACCGACTCGCCGTAGCGAAGTCGGTAGAGTCGCTCCGTCCGATCGGTGTTCTCGAGCAACTGCCGGTACTGTTCGACCGTCGGGTCCGTCTCTAACGTCGCCTCGAGGTCGTTCGGGGCGACGTTCGAGAACCAGACGAGCGGCGTCGTCCGCGCCGGTCCCTCGGCGACGACGCTCTCGACGCGGACCTCTAGCCCTGGAAGTCGCCGGAACGTTGCTGCGAGTGCGAACTCGTCGGTCGGGAGCGTGAGTTCGGCGACCGTCGTCATCGCACGACCACCCCGTCACCGAGTGTGAAACGACCGTCGGTCGCTTCCGATTTGTGCCCGATGCCGTCGTGGTGGCTGTGGAACGTGACTCCGCTCATACTATCACCGATTCGGAACGACTCCGAGCGAGACCGAAGCCGCGAACGCGACGTCGAGAACCAATGTGACGCTCGTGGTCAGCCTCGCGGTGATAGAACGGTCAGTTCGAACGCGCTTGATAGGCAGGCCTTGATGTGCCAGCCGTTACGTTAGTTCAGTCGAACCAGCCGGTTCAGCGCGTACACCGTCCGGAGGACGTCGACGCTCTTGCCGCGGTCGAAGACGAGGTCGTCGGTCTCGAGGACGTGCTGGAGCGTCTCCTGCGAGGCGTGTTCCGGTGCCGCTGCGAGTCCCGCGTCGTTCTCCTCGATCCACTCCATCACGCGCAGGTCGCTCTTCGAATCGCCCATCACCAGCGCGAACGGGTCGTCGATCCCCAGAACCGAAAGTGCGCGCTCGACGCCGACGACCTTGTTCAACTCGAGGCTGCCGATCTCGGCCGCGTCGGCCTCGTAGTAGGCGACGTCGACCCGCTCGAGGACGCCGGCGAGTGTCACAGGCGTCTCGTCGGCCTCGAGGTCTGGATAGACGCCTTCACCCTCGAGAACGGCCCTGATTTCGGGGTCCTGGGCGGCATAGAACGCGCGGGTCCAGTCGGCGACCGGTTCGCCTTCGAGGACGTCGTCAGCGCCGATCGCCGCCCTGACGGCGTCGGCGAGCAAGTCGAGCAGGTAGACCAGGCCGTCGTCGATGACGGCACGGGCCTGTGCGGAACCGGTTTCGTAGTTTGGTTTGAGAGTGACGTTGAATTCGTTGCCCTGCAGGTGACAGCCCCGTCGGAGTTTTTCGGGCGCTTCCCGAAGCACGCGAGAGCGTACAGCGTCGAAGATCGTCCGTATCTCCTCGTCGAGGTCCTCGTAGAGAAGTTGTTTCGTCTCCGCACCGTGGCCGGGCGTGAAAACTCCGGTCCCGGCCTCGTAGACGATCGAGAGGTCTCCCGAGTGGACGATTTCGCTTCCCAGCCCCTGAATCGCAAACCCCTTGACGTTCTCTAAGGTCTGGCCCGTACAGATGATGATCGGGACTCCGGCCTCGTGAAACTCCGTCAAGACGTGCAGCGTCTCCCGTGGGATCTCGTTGTCCGTTCCACCTGCAGACCGGAGCGTCTCGTCGACGTCCAACACGAGGACGTTCACCGAACGACCGTACTTGGCCTCGAGATCAAGTGCAGTAAAAGCCTGATCGCGGTCGGCCCGCGAGGCCACCGCAGCGAAGGTTTCGCCGGCCGCAAACGCCGACCGAATCTCGTCTTTTCGCGCCTTGAGTTCCTCCGTTGCGTCCTGCCAGTGTTCTAGGGCCACCCGGGAGTCGACGGCCGGAAAGACGTCGACGAACTCCTGGTACTCACGTACCGTCTCGGTGTCGTGCTCGTCGTAGAGTCGGTAGACGAGATCGTACCGTTCCATGGTAGCAACAGTCAGCGGCGACGGAAAACCGTTTCCGATACCGGCTGCATTGCCCCGGCATGCCCGGCCTTTGCTGACGACGACACGAATTTAAAAACGGAACCCGAACCCAGAGCGTATGAAAAACGTCGACGACCTCATCGAGAGTGCTGCCGAACTCGCGGACCGTGGACTCTCGAAAGGCGAAATTGCGGACGAACTGAACGTCTCTCGAGAGACTGCAAGCTGGCTCGTCGAACGCAGCGATGCGACGCCACAGCCGACCAGCCAGCCGAGCCAGACGATCGATGGGGAAACCGGCCCGCAGGACATCCACGTCGACTGGTCGGCGATCGGTCGGGACAGCAAACGGATGCAATTTGTCGCGTCGGCGATGGCGGATCTACTCGCCAAACACGGCGAAGACGTCGACCTAACGATCGGCATCGAGAAAGCCGGCGGCCCCATCGCGATGCTCATCGCGCGGGAACTCGAGACCGATCTCGGAACCTACACGCCCGCGAAACACCAGTGGGAGGAAGGGGATCTCGAGGATCTAGGCGGAACCTTCAGTCGAAACTTCGCCGCTATCCGCGACCGCGAGTGTTACATCGTCGACGACACGATCACTAGCGGCACTACCATGCGCGAGACGGTCGAGGCGATCCGTTCCGAGGGTGGCGAGCCACTCGCTTGCGTCGTCCTCGCCGACAAGCAGGGACTCGACGAAATCGACGGCGTGCCGGTCTACTCGCTGTTGCAAGTCATCAGCGTCGGCCAAGACGAGTAACGCGCCTGCCTCGCGCCGCGGGTTGGCCGCTCCGACTGATACGGTTTACTGTAAGTCATTTCCGGCACAACCGGGACTTGTCCGTGTCGGTCACTCTTGTGACTGCGATGTCGGGACCACTGAGCGACCGACAGCAGATACTCACTGATAAGTCTTGTCCAGTACCCACTATTCTGAAAATGCCATGGATCGGCTGCGCCGACCGCGCTCGTCAGGCCGTCCGATCCGGCGGGACGAGCATCACGTTCCCGGTCGCTCGAGCCACGATCTCTTCTGAGACGCTTCCGAGCAACAGCCGGCGCAGACGGCTGTGGCCCCGGGAGCCGATCAGCGTCGTCGTCGGCTCGAACTCGGCCTCGGCAGCGAGGATCTCGTCGGCGGGATCGCCCCGTCGAACGTCGATCTGCGTTTCGATCCCCCACCCCTCGAGGCGGCCAGCCAGCTCCGACAGCCGTTCCTCGGGTTCGTCTTCGGCCGGCCCGGGGTCTTTCGGCGTTTCGACGTGGACGAGCGTCGCCTCCTGGGTCGCATGACGCAGATACGAGAACGCCTCGAACGCGCGCTCGGCGTTTGCAGAGAAGTCCGTCGCGTACAGCAGCCGCCGGAAGAGCTGTTCGCGGACGACATCGGGATCGTCAGCCGCGCGCTCGATCCGATTCACGAGCAGTGGCGTCACCGTCGTCCGCGCGAGGTTTCGTGCTGTCGATCCGATAACGCGGTTCTCGAGTGGGCTCTTTCCACGTGAACCGACCAGCGTCAGGTCCGCACCGAGCGTCTCGGCGATCCCGACGATGCGACGATGGGGCGTCCCGCGGACGATGTGGGCCTCTACATCGAAGCCAGCGTCTCCGATAACCCGCTGGTACCGCTCGAGCGCTCGGCGCCGTCGCCCCTCGAAGTCCAGACCCGGCAGTCCAGCGTGCACGTTCGACGGAATAACCGTCACCAGATGCATCTCGTCGACGCCGATCCGTCCGAGACACTCGAGGCAGGTTTCGTTCTCGATCGTCGCCTCACTGGCAGCCGAGAGGTCAGTTGCACAGACCGCTTTCATACTGATGCTAGTCGGCGACGGTATAATATTGCTTCCCCTAATCAATACGTCTCTGGACGAACCGCTGTCTGGTTACACTCGAGCGATCGATATCGTCGATTGCAGCGGCGGCGAAAACACTCGTCGCGCCCAGCTCAGAAAGCGCATCGCCACGGTGCGCACCAGCCGTTAGGTGAGGGATCGTCTCGGTGACTATATCCGTGAAACGTATGGGAATATTCTCGTGGGATAGTCGTGCCATATCCCACAGTAATATTGTGTGCAAGTCCCAAAAGCATTATACACTCTCCCCGGTTAGTGGATATTGAGTAGAAAACCATGATTCGGACACAAACGATTACAATCTGGGTGAGCGGCGAATGATCGACGTCGCGCTTTCTTCACCGGTACAGGCCACGCTGCTCGTCGCCATCGTCCTCGTCGAAGCGATCGGTCTCTACGTCGGCTACGGCGTCGTCGAACGAGCGGTCGCACCATCCCTACTCGAAACGATCGAGAACGCATAAGATGGAGCCACTCGGACTGAGTGTCGGACTCCTGGCGTTGTTCGTCGCTTTCGGCTTCATGGTCGGAGTCTTCTTTGGCTTCTTCGGGATGGGCGGCTCGTTCCTCGTGACACCCGCGCTGTTGATCCTCGGCTACCCAGCACCGGTCGCGATCGGTAGTTCGATGGCGTTTGTCTTCGGGACGGCCGTCATCGCGACGATGAAACACCACGACGTCGGACAGGTCGACTACAAGCTCGGCGCGTTGATGTTCGTCGGGATCGCCGTCGGCATCGAGGCCGGAAAGATGCTCGTCTACGGCCTCGAGGCGATCGGTCGAGCCGAGCTGGTCGTCGGTATCGCGTACGTGCTGTTGCTCGCGGCGATCGGTGTGTTGTTCGTCCGGAGTGCGCTCGAGCAGGCCGCCGATTCCGACGGTGAAAACGACGTTGGAGACGACGACATCCCGGATATCGCGAAGAAGATCAAGTCCTACAACGTCCCGCCGATGGTGACGCTGACCGACGGGAGCAAGGCGTCGATGTGGACGATTTCGGGCGTCGGTGGTGGCGTCGGCGTCGTCTCCGGCTTCCTTGGCGTCGGCGGCGGGTTCATCCGTATGCCCGCGATCTACTACCTCATCGGCGTCCCCCTCGCTGCCGCCGTCGGGACGAGTCTCTTCGGCGCGCTCATGTCGGGAGCCGTCGGAGCCTTCACGTACGGATTAGACGGTGTCGTCGACCTCGGAATCGTGACGGGCCTGTTGGCCGGGAGCGCACTCGGTGCTCGCATCGGCTCGGCAGCGACGGCCTACGTCGACGAGGACGACGTCACCATCTACTTCGGGATCATGCTGTTGTTGGCGAGCCTCGCGGTCGCTCTCGGCGAACTCGCCACCTGGCTCGCTATGCCGGTTCTCGATACGATGAGCTTCGTTCTGCTGGTCGGCTCGTCGGCGTTCGTCACGGCCGTCATCTTCTACTACGGTGCACAGGCCATTCGAACGCACGACGTCGAACCAACTGCCGCTCCGGAAGGGAGTGATTGATCGTGGCGAGTGAAAAGACGATTGTGTTCGACGCATCGCTCTACCAGTCCGGACGGGCCGTCAGTGATCGGTCGCGATACTTGGTACCGTCGTCGCCACAGAGCCGGTGACGTTCGAGCGATCGGGGCAACGACTCCGGACTTCGTCGAAAAGACGACCGCCGATCTCAACGCCGAGATTTCGAACGGCCGTATTGCGGCCTGCTTACCCACGAGGACGGTCGGACGGCGGTTCCCACCGACGGCCACGAACTACGTAACGAAGACCGGAGCTCCCGTCTCGAGCAGACGGACAGTCGACGAAGCTAGCGGTTCCATCTACTGGCGGAGCAGGCCGAGTGCCTCGGGGTCGTACGGAAATCGACGATTTCCGTGACCGAGCGGAGCAAAGCCCGCGATGCCTCCGGGACCGCTTCTCACTTGACGACGAGACGCTTCGCGTCTCGAACCACTTGATCCGAGGCGGTTCACACGACTGCACGCCTGCCGACTCACAGTCGGTTCGTCTGTTCTACCGACCGCACGTTCCGGGTAGTGGCACCTGCTGTATTGTGCCATACCTCCAAAACCATTATATGCAGGTGCTCCATACATAGAATTGTTTGAATGAGTAAATTCCACACACAAGTAGAAGACAATCCTGTGGTCAGCAGAGAACCGCTCTCAAGGCGCTCACATCTGACGTGGCGACGCCAGCTGGCGACGCGTGGTGGAGTGAAGACACCTCTCTCGGATAGAGATTGGTGCCGGAAACACAATCACAGCGCACAGGCCGAGGTGAGAGTCCAATGGCGTCGGGACTGAATCGCGACCTCGGACTGGCAGAAGTCGTCGCGATCAGTATCGGCGCGATGGTCGGGTCGGGTATCTTCATTCTGCCGGCACTGGCCTACGAGATCGCCGGTCCGACGGTCGTTCTCGCGTACGTGCTGGCAGGACTGCTCGTGATTCCAGCGGCACTGTCGAAGTCGGAGATGGCGACCGCGATGCCGGAAGACGGGGGTACCTACGTCTACATCGAGCGCGGTATGGGACCGCTTCTGGGAACGGTCGCGGGGATCGGAACCTGGTTCTCGCTGTCGTTCAAGGGAGCACTGGCGCTCGTCGGCGGCGTGCCGTATCTCCTCTACGTGATCGAGCGCGATCTCACACCGGAAACAGTCACCGCGATCGCGCTCGGCATCGCGGTACTGTTGATCCTGCTCAACGTCGTCGGCTCCGACGTCACCGGCCGATTCCAGGTCGGAATCGTCGCGGTCATGCTCGCGGCGATGGTCTGGTTCGTCGTCGGAAGTGGACTCTCGCTGGAGAGTACACGCCTCGAGGGCGCTCTCGATCCCCGCTCTTCCGGTCTCCTGGTGGCGACAGGTGCCGTCTTCGTCTCCTACGCGGGCGTCACCAAGATCGCAAGCGTCGCCGAGGAGATCGAGAACCCCTCGCGGAACATCCCGCTTGGCATGCTCGTCTCGCTTGCGTTTACGACGTTGCTGTACGTCCTCGTCGTCGCGGTTCTCGTCGGTGTGACCCCGGCCGACGTACTTACCGCGACCGACGCACCGGTCGCCGTCGCCGCCGAGCAGACGCTCGGCACGATCGGTGTCGTCGCAGTCGTCGCCGCGGCGTTGCTAGCGCTCGTAAGCACTGCGAACGCAGGCGTTCTCTCCGCGTCGCGGTACCCTTTCGCGATGGCACGCGACGACCTCGTGCCGTCGTCGTTCGAGGAGCTACATCCTCGGTTCAACACACCGCTCAAGGCGATTACGCTTACCGGGGCGGTCATTCTGGTGTTGATCGCGTTCGTTCCGATCCTCCAGATCGCGAAACTCGCATCTGCGTTTCAGGTGCTCGTGTTCGTCCTCGTCAACCTCTCGGTGATCGGGTTCCGCGAGGGTGCCGTCGACGACTACGATCCAGACTTCGTCTCACCGCTGTATCCGTGGCTCCAACTCGCCGGCATCGTCGGCGGCCTCGTCGTGTTGGCGACGATGGGAACGGTGCCGTTCGTCGGCGCGATGGTCATCACCGCCGGTGCGATGGCGTGGTACTACGCCTACGCGCGCCGTCACATCGACCGGGAAGGAGCAGCCCGTGCTGGCGTCCGCGAGAACGTGAGCGAACGAGCACTCGAGCGGACCGAAAAACTGTTCGGCTCGGACGCGGAGTACGACGTTCTCGTCGCGATCACCGACGACACGTCGCCGGACGCGAGACGCGACATGCTCCGGATGGCGACGGACATGGGGTGGCTGCGATCGACGACCGTCTCTGTCGTCGAGTTCGTAGACGTCCCCCATCGGCTGTTCGCCGAAGACCACCCCGACGTGTTCGACGACGACGTTCCCACGTGGCTCCCGACCAGCGGCGACGATGCACCTTCGTGGTTCCCAGAGGACCACGACGTCCACCGGCCAGTCCGCCCGTCCGGTGGCACGACGACAACCGACCGCTCCGCCGTCACGGACGCACGTATCGAGTACCGAGAAGTCGACACGGAAGACCACAACCGTGCAATCGTCGACTTCGCGACCTACGGCGACTACGACCTGCTCGTCGCCGAACGAGACCCCTCCGAGTTCCACCAGCGACTGTTCGGCAGCGACACCGACTGGCTGCTCGAGAACGCACCCTGTGACGTGTTACTGGTCGAGGACGACGGGTTCGACGACGCCGACGAGATCGCAGTCGTCGCCAACCGCGGAGCCTACGATCCACTGAAGCTCCTGTTCGCCGACGCCGTCGCCGAAGAGACCGGTGCGCAGATCAACCTCTTGCAGGCGATCCCCGAACGCGCACCCGAACGGCAGCGCGAACAGGTCGAACGCTACCACGAAACGGTGATCTCAACGCTGACGGTTGCAGCGCGATCGACGATCATCGAGACCGACGACGAGGTTACCGGCCTCTCGCGGTTCGTCGGCGACGCCGATCTGCTGGTGACTGGCGTCGACCGGACTGGACTCACCGCCCGCCTGCTCGGCCGGCCTGGCAATCGACTCGTCGACGCAGCCGAGACGACCGCAGTGATGATCCAGACCCACGACGGACGCCAGCCTGGACTGGTACAGCGGCTCCTGATGAATCACCTCTTTAGCTGACGAAGACATCCCGGCCGGGCGAGGCGGTGTGACGAGCCAGCGCAACGCCGCCGTCGCTCCTCGAACGGTCGTCGGTGCCTGCACGACCCGCAAGTGGGATTGTACAATACTCACACAATCCTTTTACGGGTGCACCTCTTATCTCGACGTAATGGCTAATTCGATGGCAGAGCAACTCCAGCAAGACATGAAGTGTGAAGGGCTGCTGGAGTGTATTCACGGTCTCAAGCAACTCGACAAGGAGTGTTTCCGGGCGATGGTCGAGGCCGACGAACCGTTGACGATCGACGACGTCGCCGAACGCGTCGACCGCGAACGGTCGACGGCCTACCGCTCGATCCAACGCCTCCTTCAGAGCGGGTTCATCCAGAAAGAGCAGATCAACTACGATCAGGGTGGCTACTACCACGTCTACTACCCGACCGATCCCGAACAGATCGCCGACGACATGCAGCGGATGCTCAACGACTGGTACGCCAAGATGGGCCAGCTCATCCAGGAGTTCGAGGACAAGTACGAGGGTGTCGAAGAGACCACGGTCTCTGCCGAGCGTTGACGGCTCGCCGAACTCGTTTGTGAAGGCCGGCTGTGTACCAGTGTACCGATACAGGTGCCGGGCAGGTCGTGGCGACACCGGAGACGACGAATGACAGCCAGTACGAGCCCGGATTTGTGAACCGTCTCGAGGCCAATCCCCGAGGCACTCGCCTTGCTTATCTGTAGATGGGGTGCAACGGACGGGGTGGGTATTATACGCTCGAGCGTGGAGAGGGTAACTTGAGCCATGCCAGTCGAAAACCTCGCGCGAAGCGATATCGTCACGGCAACGACCGACGAATCGATTCAAGAGATTGCAGCGACGATGGCGGCAGAAAACGTCGGCAGTGTCGTGATCACTGACGGCGACGAGCCAGCCGGCATCGTGACCGACCGCGATCTCACACTCCAGGTGATCGCCGAAGGCGAGAGTGCCGACGGGATGACCGCAGAAGACGTCATGTCGACGGATCTGTGTACGATCGAACACGATGGCGGATTCTACGAGGCGACCGAACTGATGAGCGAACACGGCGTTCGTCGGCTCCCGGTCGTCGACTCCGACGGCGAGTTGACCGGTATCATCACGGTCGACGATCTGCACGAACTGCTGGCAGACGAACACCAGCAACTCGCAGCGGTCGTACAGGCACAGCGACCCCCCTACTGAGCTTCGGCACCAGCCACCGTCTTCCCTGCAGTTACGAGGCGACGAGCCGGCCGTTCCGTTGCTTTCGTCCATTTTACCGGACTCGAGTCCGAACCGTCGGTATCTCCCCCCACCTTACTTCGGGCTGAGCCCCACCCCAAGAGTCAGCGTGGGAACTGACTTCTCCCACGACTGATGTCGTGGGGTTGTACTGGCCACAGACCAGCGCCCGTCACAGACGAGCATCCCCACGTGGGAGTTCGCCGGTCGGCTGTCGGCGTCTTGAGCCAAGTCAGTGTGGCTCCTGAGCGGGACAGCGGCTTTGGTGGGCTTGCCCCAGCCTCGGCAGGCCACCCTACGGGCAGCCTGCCACTCGAGCTTACACGCTTCATCACGAGTGAACTCGTGGGCGTTCGTGCTGTTCTCGCTGTACCGGCGCGTGTTCACGGTGTCGACCGCCTCGGGGTCAAGTCTCGTGGCATTCGCCCCGATTCGTCTGTGGACATCGTGGTCTTGCACCGCTTGGTATATGAACGGGGAGCGAGACTCCGGACACACCACGGGTTCGTCAGTGACGGTGCCTCGGAGACCGCCGTCGTTCACCACCGGTAATCGATACAGTCTGCCGTCGCCGATTACTGCCGATCGCCAGCCTGGTGTCGGCAATCGGGGTGGCAGGACAGCAAACCGGCCGAGTTACGGTTCGTAGCCGCTTCTCAGTCGCGTGGCGGAGCCTCTGGATCTTCGTCTGCCAGGAGTGTGTGCTCGATGAGGCTCGCGGTGGCCCGGCGAATCCGCTTCGACAGCGCACTATCGCTTACGTTCTCCTTCGCAGCGAGGTCGGCGAGCTGGCACTCGCGTGGCGTGTCGTAGTAGCCGCTATGGTAGGCCAGCAACAGCGTCTCCCGATGGTTCGGCGGCAGCGACCGGTCTCCCGCTTCGTCGACGGCGTCGCGCTGGATCGTCGAACTCGAGAGTCGCCGCAGGGTGACGGGGATTCCGTTTCCTGTGACCGCCATGTTGAACTCCGAGAGCGACACGTGCGAGTCGAAAAGCAGTCGGAACGTCCAGTGGTCGACCGTCCCTCTGGCGGTGAGAATCCGACCACCGGTATCGAGAAGCGGTTGTACGATCCCGTCGAGTTCGTCCGACCACTCGAGTTCGAACAGCGTCTTCTCGCCGTCGGTTGCGAGGCGTGCGACGACGTCGATGCCGTCGATTTCAGTCAGGGCCGAGAGAACTGCGTCGGGTTCGACGCCACCGATCCAGACGAGCGGAAGGTTCGTCTCTCGGTCGCTCTGTAACGGGACTAGAGGTTCGAACTCGACGACTACGTCCGGATACGTCTGGAAGAGGCTGCCGAGAGCGAACGTGTCGGCTGGGACCGTGATTTCGGCTGTTACTACCATGGTCGAGTCGTCCTCGAGGCGAGCAGGAGTCGATCCGACGTGAGCCGTCGGGAGGCTCACCGCTCGGGTCTCTCCGCGGTTCGTGCAGGGTTCACCACGACACAGTGGTCTGGCCGCCTTCGGCGTCGTGGCCGTCGAGAGGCAGGTGGCTCGTTCACTCCACGTACCGTTAACGGTTGGCATCGGACATACCACTAACAGAAAGAGCGAGTGATCCGCCGGGCCATCCCGTCGAAACATTCACACCGACGACGAGGCGGTCGCGATCGATCCCCGTCCGATGCAGCCTTGTATTACTGTATTGTGCAATACACACAAATATTTCACGGTGTGGCACCAACGTCCCAGTATGGACGACTCGATGGCTGAACAGCTCCAACAAGAGATGACGTGTGATGGGCTGCTGGAGTGTATCCACGGCCTCAAACGACTCGACAGGGAGTGTTTCCACGCAGTGGTCGAGAGTGAGGAGCCGTCGACGATCGACGAGGTCGCCGAACGCGTCGACCGCGAACGGTCGACGGTCTACCGCTCGATCCAGCGACTCCTCCAACGTGGCGTCGTCCAGAAGACACAGGTCAACTACGAGGAAGGTGGCTACTACCACGTCTACTACCCGACCGATCCCTCGCGGATCACGAGCGACATGCGACGCCGGCTCAACGACTGGTACGCGAAGATGAGCCACCTCATCCGGGAGTTCGAGGACGAACACGGGGACACGACCGAAACGGTGGAGCGACGATGACCACGACACTCGCGTCTCTCGTCCGAGAGCGCCACGCCGAACTCGCCGAGACCACTCTCGAACTCGTCGGGCACGAAACGACGAACCCGCCTGGCGATACACGCGAGGTCGTCGCCTGGCTCGAGTCACAGTTTACTGACTTCGGGATCGAGACCGAACGAGTCGTGGCCAATCCGGAGAAACCGAACCTTCTCGCGACGGTCGCCGGCGAGCGCGATCGGACGCTGCTTTTCGCCGGCCACCTCGATACCGTCCCCTACGACGCCGACGGCTGGTCGTACGACCCGCTCGGCGAACGTGTCGGCGACCAACTCTACGGCCGTGGGACGAGCGACATGAAGGGGGCGCTCGCCGCTATGCTCGCGGTCGCTCGCGCCGCCGCCGAGTCCGAGACGTCGCCGCCGGTGACGCTCTCGTTTGCCTTCGTCAGCGACGAGGAGGTCGCCGGCGAGGCGGGACTGCCCGCCGTCCTCAAGGACGGACGGCTCGCGGCCGACGCATGCGTGATCGGTGAGCCGACCTGCGACGACGAGCGAGCGTCGCTCACGGTCGCCGACAGGGGAAGCATCTGGCTCACGTTCGAGGCGACCGGCAAAGCCGCTCACGGCTCGCGACCGATGCTCGGCGAGAACGCGATCGATCGGCTCTGGCGTGCACTCGAGGACGTCCGGACCCGTCTCGAAGACCGTACACTGTCGATCCCGCCGACCGTCGAGCCCGTCCTCGAGGAGTCGGTCGACTACTACGCGCAAGCAATGGGGGCCGACACAGCACGGCGACTGTTCGATCGACCGACGGTCAACCTGGGAACGCTCGAGGGTGGCAAAGCCGTAAACAGCGTCCCGCGCGAGGCACGCGCTCGACTCGACGTTCGACTCGCGCCGGGCGTCGAAACGCCTGCAGTACTCGCGTCGATCCGCGACTGGCTCGAGACTCACCGAGCGGTCTCGATCGCGGACGTCAGCTACAGCGTCGGGAGCTACGAGGACCTCGCGGAGCCGATCGTCGACGCAACCCACGCCGTCGCCAGCGACATCCTCGAAGACCGAGTTTACCGCCGGAGCGCGACCGGTGGCGGCGACGCGAAACAGTTTCGCAACGCCGATGTTCCGACCGTCGAGTTCGCCGTCGCGACGAACACGGCCCACGCCTGTGACGAGTACACGACGGTCGACGCTCTCGCCGAGACAGCCGAGGTGTACGCGCGGTTGCCGGAGGCGTTCGCGTCGGCGGTATGATACGGTTTATCTCAAACGGCGTGCTGTAGCTAGTTACCGCCGATCGCCGACCTCATTCCGTCGATCGGCGGTAATTAACTCCAGTAAACTGCATGGTACCGAAGTCGGTTTTCTCGTCGCCGGGTTCGGTTTCGGTCCCGACGCCGCGAACGCGGCCAGTCGGCCGCTTCGCTTCTATCACCAGACCGGACGTTCCACAATTTACCGTAAATAGATTTACACCAGTGCGACGAAGCTCCCCCATGGAGCGCAACCGTTCCAGGGTCACCGTCCTGGCACTCGTCGGGCTTCTGGCCCTCTCGGCCGGGACGGGTATCGTCGCCGCACAGTCCGCCGACGGAATCTTCGGCTCGGTAGTCGTCGAAGCAGACGAGACCTACGACAGCGTCGACGGAGTCGCGGGCTCTATCGTCGTCCACGGGACCGTTACGGGCGACATCGCTGGAGTCGCCGGAAGCGTCCACGTCACCGAAGGAGCCACCGTCGACGGCTCTCTCGAGGGTGCCGCCGGAACCGTCCGTATCGACGGAGCCGTCGACGGAGACGTCGCCGTCGGCGCTGGCCACGTCGAGGTGAGCGAGTCGGCCCAGATCGGTGGCGGCCTCGACGCCGGTGCGGGCGCTCTCACGATCGACGGCGCGGTCGGCGGCGACGTTCGTGCCGGTGCCGAGACGATCGCCCTGGGACCGAACGCAGACGTCGACGGCGAGTTCCGCTACGACGCCGAGAGCTTCGAGGAAGACCCTAACGCGACCGTCACGGATGGCGTCGTCCACGACCCGAGCGTCGGCAGTACCGTCGACGACCTCGTCGACGCGTTCACCGTTCCCACCTGGCTGTCGGTAATGTACGGAGTCCTGGCCAACCTCCTGCTTGGAATCGTGTTGTTGGCCGTCTTCCCGTCGTTTTCTCGAGGTGTTGCTTCCCGCGTCGCCGTCGATCCACTCGTTTCGGGCGGCGTCGGTTTCCTGACGTTGATCGCCGTTCCGATCGCGGTTGCTCTCGTCGCCGTCACGATCGTCGGCATTCCACTCGCCATTGCCCTCGCACTCGCGTTCGCTCTCGTAATCTGGATCGGCATCGTCTACGGACAGTACGCCGTCGGCGCGTGGGTGCTCGGACTCGTGGGCGTCGAGAACCGCTGGCTCGCGCTCGTGGTCGGCCTCGCCGGTTTCGCACTTCTGGGTCTGCTCCCGTTCGTCGGTAGTCTACTCGAGTTGATCGCGTTCCTACTCGGGATTGGAGCGCTCGTGCTCGGACTCTACGGCCGCTACACGCGCCACAGTGGCCGGGGACGCCAGACCACGTTCGGTGAACTCCCCCGCAGCTAACTCTCGTACTGTCTCACCTGTCGACTGATACGGTTTGCTGTCAGTCAGTTCCGGTGCGACCGCGAGTCTGCCTGCGGTCGCGCCGGGACATCGGGACAGCATTCCGTATGACGAGTCGACCCGGCCCGCACGAGCGGGTTCGACTCAACAGATCGGGTCTGGATCATTAGTCTACTGTAATGGATAGTCTTACACGCGGGCAGGAGAGACGGGAAACCAGACTGTCGATGAGTGAAACGAGCCAGGACGAACGTGTCTCCGCTGACGATGACGACGTTGTAGGCGGGTCTCTCGGCGACACAACGGCGGAGACATCTGACCTCTTTCGAAACCGGCTTTCGACAGACGAAATCTACGAGCGCGCACTCATCGAGGCAGACGAAGAGATCGGCCGTGGCACACGAGAGTTGTTTTTCAGCGGACTCGCAGCGGGATTTGCAATCACGATTACAGTACTGCTCTATGCATCGATGACGAACGCAGCGGATGGGGTTCCGATCGTAGGGGCGCTTCTCTATCCAATCGGGTTCCTGTATATCGTTCTCGGGAACTATCAACTGTACACCGAAAACACGCTCCCACCGGTAGCCCTCGTACTGGACCGGTTAGCCAGCGTCCCGGCGATGCTTGGAATGTGGGCGACCGTCTTGGCAGGAAATCTGGTCGGCGGAAGCGTCGGTGCCCTCCTGCTGGCACATGGTGGCGTCGTGTCGTCCGAAGTGGCAACAACGTTGACCGGGATTGCAATGACTGGCATCGAGACCGCATGGTTCGACCTCTTCTTCAAGGGCGTGTTCGCGGGCCTAATCGTTGCAGGCGTCGTCTGGGTTGACTTCGGTGTTCGAGACTCGACGACTCGATTCCTGCTCGTCTATATCGCGTTCCTCGCGATTCCACTCGGTGGGCTCTTCCACGTCGTCGTCGCGAGTACCGAACTGCTGTACCTCGTGTTCCTCGGCGAAATCGGGCTACTGTATGGAACAACCCATTTCGCACTCCCTGTTCTACTCGGCAACACACTCGGGGGCATCGTGCTCGTGACCACTATCAACTACTACCAAACGTCAGACGAGGTCCACGAACTCTCAGGGACGCTCTCAACATCCGAATGGCTGTTCACCAACGAGACAGCGCTAGACCCGGAGAAACTCAAAGAAAAACTAGAGTCGAAACTATCCCACTGACCCAATGTTGCTAGTACCGTCCCAACCGTGGATCGACTAGTTGAGAGTTGGTCAAAACCGATCACGATTCTCGATCAGAAGTACAGCGCA
>JGI2924J29684_1078492_pt1 | contig 57281 bp, 43 predicted proteins | sample BenlonsequencITS_FD_29684 | JGI IMG/M metagenome (IMG submission 29684) | reverse complement strand
CCCTCAACTAATGGTTCGTGCCAACCCGCCCATAAGGGACTTAAACCCTCCTGATGTTTAGCATGCACGGCAAACAAAAAACGGCTGCTCATTATGAACAGCCGTCAAGCGTGTTTCGTACTATTGCTGATTAATCATTGGCTTTTTCAGCTTCCTCTGCGGCTTTGGCTTCCGCTTTTGCCTTACGTTTATGTGCTTTCCGCATGATCCAAGCATACTTTAGCGCCTCCAGGTTTTCATTTAGAAGTGCTGTGCTGGTCTCTGCATTTTTGAGCGTGGCCTTGATGTATTCCGCAAATTCCTCATCGTTTAAGAGCATGCCTACCGCATTGTCATCGGAATTCAGTTTTTCACTGGCGTCCTTAAAGTTGGTCGCTGCCGCAGTGGCCGTCATACTGGTATTTTCCAGTTCACTGGCCGTCCTTTTCAAGCTGGAATAAATGGTCGTATCATGGGACAGCTCATAAAGCATGGTACCTTCCTTTTCCAAGCTGGACGTAAAATTGCCCAAGTCTTGGGTAATACGACTGCTGTTGGCCGCGGTCCGTTCCAGGCTCGCCAATGTATTCTTAAAATTATCCGCCAACAGGCTATCGGTCAAGACGGCTCCTACGATTCCCTCTCCATTGGCTATTTTACCCGTCAGCACTTTCAGGTCGTTGGTGATGGACACAAGGTTTTGGTTGTTTTCCTGCAAGGTTTCCATCATATTATCGGTATCCAGGGGCATAATCGCTTGCAACCGGTCACCATCTTCAATGGCTGGCGCTTGGGTGGTTCCACCATAAATGACAATAATTTTGTTGCCGATCAGGCCATCGGAACTGATCGTGGCCTTGGAATCCTTCCGGATATATTCCTTACTGTCCGCGTCCACGTTCATGGCAATTTCTACCTGCGAATCACCATAAAATTTAATGGAAGTCACCGTACCGATCTTCACTCCCGAAAACCATACGTTATTTCCCGGCTGAAGTCCTTGGACATCATCGAAGACCGCTTTCAGGCCAACGCTTTTCACAAAAACCTTTTGCTGAGCTCCTAAAGTCAAAATACCGACAACCGCAATGATAATTCCTACCAAAACGAATATCCCGACGATTACTGATTTTTTATTATCATTTCTCATTATGTAATGAAATTATAGTCATAAAATGATTTCACTCGCTGATCTTCAGGTGTCTTGAACACCTCTTCAAATTTGCCTTCGGCACCAAACTGGCCATCCAATAGCACCGCTACCCTGTCTCCGGTATCCCTGGCACAGGTCAAATCGTGTGTGATAATGATAGAAGAGGTATTGTAATTTTCCCTGACCTCATTGATCAGGTTATTGATATCGCTACAGGTAATGGGATCGAGGCCTGCTGTAGGCTCATCATACAGCATGATTTCAGGTTTGAGGATAAGGGTTCGCGCGATACCTATCCGCTTTCTTTGTCCTCCAGAAAGTTCTGAAGGCATTTGGTTGATGGTTTGGGACAGGCCTACAGCTTCCAATACCTCTTCGACCATCTTATCCTTTTCGGTCCTGCTCAGCCCCTTAACGTTCCTCACCAAGGGGAATTCCAAGTTTTCACGGACGGTCATACTATCGTAAAGCGCACTGGCTTGAAATGAAAATCCAATTTTCAATCGCAGCTCATTGAGGTCTTTCGCACCGAGATTAGATACTTCTTTTCCCAAAACGTTCATGGTCCCTTCGTCCTGTGTAAGCAGCCCCACCATGATTTTGATCAAAACGGACTTTCCTGTACCGGATTTTCCCAAAACCACTACGTTTTCCCCTTTATACAGGTCCAGGTCCACTCCCATCAAGACATCCAATTCTCCAAAAGACTTTTTCAATCCCCTGACTTCTACTACTTTTTCTCTCATAGCTTAGGACATTCGGATAAAGTTAACAATCTGCAGTGCCAGCAACTCTTCTATAAAAATCAAAAACATCGCCAACACCACGGAAGCATTTGCTGCTTTGCCCACTCCTTCCGTTCCTTTGGAGGAATGGTACCCTTTATAGCATCCCACTATTCCGATGGTAAAACCAAATACCAGCGACTTGAGAATGGAAGAAAAGATATCCAGAAAAGAGATCGCTTCAAACACTTGTACAAAATAGGTGGAAAAGCTGACACTTTCATTGCTGTTTACCGAAAGGAAAGCCCCCATCAACGCGACAAAGTCCGTGTACATCACCAATACCGGGATCATGAAAGTGGTCGCCAGCACACGGGTCACCACCAAAAACTTGAACGGGTTGGTAGCGGACACTTCCATCGCATCAATCTGCTCAGTCACTTTCATCGAGCCAATCTCCGCCCCGATACTGGATCCTACTTTACCCGCCGCTATCAGCGCGGTCACCAGCGGTCCCATCGCCCGCACAATGGCGATGGAAATCAGTGATGGCAGCCAAGAGGTCGCCCCAAATTCTGATAAGGACGGCCTGGACTGATTGGTGAATACAATTCCGACAATAAAACCGGTCAAGGAAATCAGTGCCAGGGAATTATAACCAATCTTGTAGCATTGGCGAATAACCTCCTTAAACTCATAGGGAGGCATCCAGACTTCCTTAAAGAAGCGCTTGATAAATGCAAAAGCATCCGCCAACCCAAGCATCATCGAATCGATCTTCGGACTGATCAAATGCTCTCTATTATTGGATCTATTAGCCATAAATTAAACTTGAATGTGCGAAACTAATAATTTTAGCTCGATTAGACTTATTTAAAATTGATAAATGCATCACAAAATATCTTCTAAAGATTCTTTCTTCAAGGGTTTCACCAAAAAACCGCTGACCATGTCATACTGCCTACTTCTGTCTTCGTCCCTTGGATCGATCGAAGAAGAGAGCATGCGAACCTCCACTTCTATCTTGCGTTCGATCAATTGATCCAAAAAATCCCATCCCTTCATCTCGGGCATGTTTATGTCTAGCAAAAGTAAGTCCACTTTATGTTCTTCCAACCACAATAAGGCCTCAATTGGATTTGCAAAAAAATACAAATCCAACTGGGGATTGTTTTTCAGCAACAACCTCTTATTGATCAGGTGTTGTACTTTGTCATCATCCACAATCAGTATGGACTTTGATCGAAGATCAGTCATAGGTGTATCAAATTGGTTTTGTACCATTTCATCTGCAAGTATTTCATTCATTCTCCGCACTTCTTCATCCAGTTCCTCGGTAGACTGGCGGAGCATCTCAAGGATCTCCTTGTTACCTTGATCCTCCTTGATGAAGTTTACCATTCCGAGCACATTGGAAAGTGGCCTTCTGAGATTATGCGAATTCATAAAGGCAAACTTTCGAAGACGGTCATTTTGCTCTTTCAGTGAGGCATTCAAAATTTCCTTTTCCAACATGTTCTGATGGATGGAAGTATTATCCACGGCCGCCACCATGAACTTCGCTTTCCTGTCTCTATGAAACGGAACTAAGAACAAATCGACCATTCTCGTTTCACCATTTCTATCCCTTAATTCGCACTTTTTGATGGATTGATTTTGGGCTGAATATACCGCCTTTATTTGAGTAGTGGAAATACCAAAAAACGATTCAAAATCAATGGCGTTCTTTCGTCGGATCTTTCCTCCAAAAATGGCTCCTGCCATGTTGTTGGAATTTATGATTTTCCCCGTCTCCCTATCGACAACCCACATGCTTATGGGTATGTTATCGAAGACCGCTTCGTATCCCTCCCAAACTCTCCGGTCCAACTTCATGGAGCGCTCTACCGAAAGGTAAATCAACAAGCCTGATGCCAACACAAACAAAACAGCCTTGACCACTTCAAAAATGACCATATTGGATAACCCTAGATCTTCTTGTTTCTGGTCAAGAAACAATGAAGAAAAAGTCACCCAACTTCCTCCTACAAGAATATATATGATGGCTATTCTGAGACTAGACTTCATTCGAACTTTTGCTTGTAAACTAAGATATAAAAAATATTCCCGCAAAACCCTATACCGCTTCAACAACAAGGGTAAATTTTGTATTAGTTTCACCTAAATTTATTAGATACAGCTAAATTAGTGTAGGCTAAAAATATTTTATATAGCTATATTTCAACATTTTAAATACTTTATATTTAATCTTTACATTAATATAACCTCCCTAAAGAACAAACAATTTAATTTGGATAAATTATTCCTCATGGATGGGCTCCTCAGCATGTAAAAGAGCATGATTCGTTCTCTTACGCCCGCACTTTCTAACTAAAAGCTCCCTGAAATCCCACCTAACGTTCGCCAAGACAGCCCTTGTTAAGGTGGGAAAATGAAAGTAAAATAGGCCGGTATTTCCTTCTTCCACCCTACCCTTGGTTATGGAAACCACCATGGATTTGACTTTTATTTTCCCTGCTAATAGCACCAGATCTCGCCACGACATAGGGGATAAAAATCAGTCAAAAAATTTCCAACATGGGAAGTTTATCCGTATCTTCAGTAAAGGATAAAAAAATGAAAATGGTCCTTTTCACAAGATTTATTTCCTGTAATAAAACGGACCATTCCATCAGTGAAAGGCCGCTAAAAAAAGCCAAGAATCCAAGGCAGTTTACTGGCCTAAATTCCCTTAAAAAGTTCCCGTCTTTTTAGGTGAAAAAGTGGCCCAAAAAACGATCAAAAAAAATGAAAAAACACCTCTCTATCTTCGCCCTCCTTATGGTCTTGTTTTCGCCAGTTTTTGGACAGGAAAAGTTCGATGAAGCATTGGCAAAAAAATACGAAGCCGACGATTACGGAATGCGAAAATACGTCATGGCTTTTCTTAAAAGAGGACCAAAAGTGGAGCAGTATTCCGATGAGGAAAGGGCCAAAATCCAAGAGGGACACATGGCACATATTGGGAAAATGGCAGAAGATAAAACCCTCGTATTGGCAGGGCCTTTTTTCGGAAAAGGGGATCTTCGCGGCATTTTTATTTTTGATCTGGAAACCATAGAAGAAGCAGAAAAACTCACTGCAGAAGACCCCGCCATCAAGGCCGGTGTCCTCCAAATGGAATTGCTGGAGTGGTATGGATCCGCAGCCGTCATGGCGATCCCCGAGATCCATGAAAAAATCCAAAAAATAGATTATTAGTACATCCCCTATGGCTGCCCTCTTCCATAATCAATTGTCTGACATGCTAAGGGAACGCGCTGAATTTAGCGGCCGCATATATCCTTGAAAGGACAATATTGGCACTTCTTAAGGTCTTCTGTCTGATCGAACGGAATGGACTCATCAAAAATTTCCGAGAGCATTCCCTTCAGGCCTTCTTCGAATTGCTCCTGAAAATCCAGGTAGTTATCCAGTTCCTCTTTTTTGCCTCCCCTTTCCTTAACCTGCAGATAAGGATTGAAATCATCATTGAATATCTCCTTGAGGTTAATAATGGCCGGTTTGAGCGGTGTTTTGTTTTCAGGAAACTTGGCTTGGTATAACAAACCATATATCAGTGTTTGCATGGCAGCCTTGTTCCTTTTGGTATCCTCCCGATCAAACAGGGATGGTATGGAGGGAAAATCCTTGGTATCCTGGCCAGACTTATAATCGATCAGCCGGACCACACCGTCCTGCTTGTCTACACGGTCTATGATCCCTTTCAGGGCCACAGCATATTCTTCTCCATTTGCCGCTACCGGAATGGCCGTTCGATAACTAACATCCTTTTCCAGGGACACCAGCTCGAACGGGGCCCCTTGTTGATCCCACTTCAGGAGTGCTTCAATGTATTTTTGCAATACATCCCTGACGATGGCCAACTGTCCGCTCAGGCGGGTGTCGGCTTCTTCTTCCAGATGGTAAAAGTCCCTAATGGCCTTTTCGATGGCGGGGCCAATGAATTTATGGAGTTGCTCAAAATCCCCTTCCGTGACCACCCGCCGTTTCTTTCGCTCCATAAAGCCCTTGTAAAGGTATTCCAGGCTGTAATGGGCCAAATTACCAAAAACCGCTGGACTGACCTCTTCTTCCACTTGGTCCTTCTCGGTGATATTGGCCAAATAGCGGAAGTAAAATTTCAACCGGCAGTCTAACCATATGCTCAATGCCGAAGGGGAAAATGCCGTAACCGAATTCCCGTCTTCCTTGACCAAATATTTGCCCAATAACGCCATGATCTCGTCCGTTTTTTTAATGGTGATCGGCTCATCTGGATGTACATCCACCGGAACGAACACCACCTCCTCAGGAATGTCCCTGTTCATCTCCATGGTCATCTGGCGAATGTATCGGCTCATCTCCCCTACCTTGCCTTGATCCGAAGCTGTGGAATAGATCATATGAACTTCCTCCGCCCGATGGAGCAGCCGGTAAAAAGTATAGGCATAAATGGCATCATTTTGCTCCTGGACAGGGAGCCCGAATGCTTTGCGGATATTGAAAGGAATAAGGGAATTCAGCCCGCCGGAGGGAGGAAAACTGCCCTCGTTCATATTGGCAATGATTACCCTTTTAAAGTCCAGGTTACGGGATTCCAATACCCCCATGACCTGAAGTCCTGCTAGCGGCTCTCCCTCAAAGGGCAGCCGCACCTCTCGAAAAACCTGCCTGAACAGCCTGATAAAAAATTCCAGGGTAATGGTAATCGATTCCTGCTTCGAAAAAATCTCCTTCAAACGGGTAAGCTGCTTGTGACATTGGTAGAGGTAACTTCGCTGCAACTGATCTCCCTCCAACCGTTCTGCCAACAGCAGCATCAAACGCTCCAAATAGGCAAACAGCCCGGAGGTCTCCAGCTTTTGAAAGATCAATTCATAGAGCTCCCCTCCTGCCTGCAACGCTGACTGTGGAATATACACCTGGTTTTTACGCTGGATGTTTTCTAGCAATGCATCCGCAAATTGTTCCTTTTCAGCCTTTAGGTAGCTTGTGGCAAGCAGCTCCTTGACGGCCTGATGGTAAAAGGTCACCGTCCCATTTTCTACCTTTACATACCGCTGAAGCTCTAGGACGGCCTCCAAAAATGCATAGACGGGAGCATTCCGAATGGGATACCCCATGGTGACGTTCACCTTGTCCACCTGCTCGGGAAGCTGGTTCATCACCGGAAACAGCAATTGCTCATCAGGAAGGATGACCACCGTTTCTTCGGGCACCTCATCTTCACCAAGCCCTTCCAACACCTTTCCGATCAGGTTGGCCTGGTTGATTTTTAGCGGGGTTTGGTAAACGTTGGTTTTTGCCTGAACTTGCTGGATTCGATCGGGAAGCTTTTCCGGAAACGTGGGCCCGAGCACGGGATCCTTTTGATATTCCCTGAAAAACAAACCGGCTTCCTGCTGGGGATCATTCAAGTAAAACGCATCCAAATCCCAGTAAACCGTCGCTTCAAATTCCTTTACAAAATGCTTGATCAACCTTTCCTCCGTGCCGGTAAAGGCATTAAATCCCACAAAGGCATAATGGACATTAGGGTGCTCCAATTGATCCATTCTTTCCACCACCTGCCGATAAAGCATCCCGGAATAGGCGTAGCCTGATGCTTCCAAGACACTTTTAAACTGCTGGTAAAGGGGCCACAGCAATTGCCAATACCGGATAAATTTATCCTTGTGGCCATTTTCCCCTATCCTTCCCTCACGTTCAAATGATTTCCAAAATTGCTTCACCAAGGCTATTTGACTTTCGGTCAAATAACTCAGATCAGTCTCAATTTCCTTTATTTCTGCCACCAATTTGTACAGCTTGGCCGGATCGACCATAAACTGATCAATGTCATTAAAGTCCTTGAGGATCATTTCTCCCCAGAAGTAAAACCGATCAAAGGACTCAGCATCTGGCTGCAGATCGCGATAGACACGGTACAATTCAAAAATCAAGGTCAGCTGATCAGCAGGTTGGTTATGCGCAAACTTATAAAAAAGCTCTTCCACGGTCAGCACGGAAGGCATCCATTGGGGCTTGTCGATTAGCTTGCCCAAATACTGGATAAAGAACAGTCCAGCCCTTCTGTTAGGGAGTACTACGGCTACTTTGCTGAGGTCATCATGACGCTGTAATAAATCGGATGCGGTGTCTTTAAGAAAACTCTCCATGGGAGCTGGTTATTTATCGAATGATCTTTAGTTAATTAATTCAAAAAGCCGAAGTCTATTTCTTATCTCTCCGGCCAAGAAAAACTGCTGAATGCTAGTCAAACAAGCCATATTGACCACCATTAGTGGCCGATACTTCCACAATCTTCCCGGTTTCGAGGTAACAGAGAAATCCTCTGACCTGAAAATGACCAAGGCCTGCCACCAACTGCATGTATTCCCTCACCTGCCTTTGGTACTTGTCCAGTTCCTCGCCGGTTTTAAAATCCACTACCTCGGCCACGTTATCTTTGATTACGATTCTATCCGGTCGTTTTTGCCTGCCCCCGGGAAGAATGACCCCTTGTTCGGTCAGCACCCTTCCTTCTCCTTCAAACCATGACCGAAACTGCTCATTTATAAACAGCTTATCCAATTGCTCACTGACAAGGCTCCGCTCTTCTTGGTCCAGTCTCCCTTCAAAATAAAAAGCCTGCAATTGGTCCATGGCTGCTTGATGGCTGTCTGACTTTTCCAATAGTTCATGGATCAAGAGCCCAAAGCTTCTTTTATGCCGTTGGGCCAGTCCCTCTTCACTGAAATCCACGGCATATTTTTTGACTTCCAGCAGTTCCCCCCAGTGCCGGTGGTTCCAGGTCAGCCATTGATCCTCCGCAGGACGAATGGCTGGTGATGCTCTGCTTCCTTCTGGCCAAGCCCCCCATTCAAACACATTTAAATCCTGGTCAAAACATTCCGAAAAGTCGTGGGAATCGGTTTTGAGCTTTCCTTGCTCGACCAGCTCCAGCAAGTTTTTTTCCAGGGAATTAAGCGAAATCTTAGTGGTTTGTTTCACCACCTTCTTGGGACTAAGGGTCCACAATACCTCCTCTGCCCTGGTCAAGGCGACATAAATCATGTTCAGGGTATCCAAATAAGCCATGGTCACCTCTTCCAAATGCACGGGCTGAAAGATAGAATCTGCCAATTCCTTTTTAAGCGTCAAAGGAATCACGGCCTCCACGTCCTCGGCCGTATCCCTAAAAGGTGACCAGATAATATTGTCTTTGGAATAGTCCACGATCCTCCAGGTCAAAAAGGGCATCAGTACCACTTTATATTGCAGGCCCTTGGATTTATGGATGGTCATGATCGGCATGGCATCGTGTCCTTCAGGAATCTTTACCGTACGCTTTTCACTATTTTCTTCCCACCAATTGAGAAAACCGGAAAGATCCGCCCGATTATTGGCTACGTAATCATAAACGGCTTCCTTAAAACCGGATATATAGGCCAGCTCGGTCCTCAGGTCGTTAAAGCCTAAAATGTCCACCAACTCCTCCAGCAACTCCATCAGGGGCAATCGGGCGATCCGCTGCTCTTCCTTTTCAAATGCAGCAATCTTTTCCGCCAACCATGCTGGCTTTTCCAAAGAAGAGAAGACCTCATGGGAGATCGGCTTTCCGTTAAGTGAACTCCAATAAAACCACATGGTCTGAAACGGAACGGGATCTGCTGGATCGGCCAAATAGTTCAGGGCAGCAATAAGGGCCTTTACAGTAGCTGCTTTACTTAAAAACATAGACTCGTCAGAAACCACGTCAAAACTGTATTCCAGCTCGGGATGTTCGTGCTTATAGGCCATCAAAGCATCGGTGATCATGGCTCCCTGGTGCTTTTTTCTAACCAAGAAGGCAATGTCCTTTGGCCGGTAACCCTGGTCCTGAAGGGTCATGACCATTTCTGGAATTTTCGCCAAAACCGCTTCCTCATAGCCAGGTTCCTCCTCCTCGTTGGACGTTTCCAAAAACTCCATCCGCACCAATCCTTTAAAATCGCCTTCATTTTTGGCACTCGGTACCTTCTGGGCCACATCTTGGTATGCCTTGGTCAATATCCCTGGTCGCTGGTGCCCTGTTTCTCGCTCAAAAGTGCTCTCCAATTGCGCGGGAAGCGCACTAAAAAGGGCATTGTTAAAAGCCACCACGTTGGGCAGGGAACGGTAATTGGTGTCCAGCCCCTTTACTTGTATGCTCGAAGGACCGATATCTTCTTCGACTTTCTCCAGCAGCAGCTTCATATCTCCCCCTCTCCAGCGGTAAATGGACTGTTTTACATCTCCTACGACCAGGTTGGTGTGCTCATAGCCAAGGGAGTTTTCCAAGAGGGGTTTAAAACTGTCCCATTGAAATCCAGATGTATCCTGAAATTCATCGATTAAAAAGTGTTTATATTGATTGCCTACCTTTTCGTAGATAAATGGTGCATCGTTCTCTTTGGTAATCTCTTTCAAAAAATCGTTGGCATCGGAAATCATCAGGATATTTTCCTCATCCTTCAGGTCCCGGAGCTCTTCCAGCAGGTTTCTGAAAATACCATAGGCATAAAAATTCATGTCTATGGCCTGATAGGTCAACCACTCCTTCCGTAAGGGCACAAACTCCCGGTAAATATCTCCCAAGCCTGCATGGTAGGCGGAGATAATGGCATCTTTTTGTTTGCTTGTCTTGCTATACCATTTGGATTCATTATCAATGGCAACTTTTCTGCTTTCCGTTAATTCGGGAATTGGATTGGTGTGCTCTCCCAACTTATCAAACAGCATGGCAAAACTCCTTCTTCCATAGGGAAAATCCGTCCATTCCAAGCCAAACTGCTGGCGAATGGAATTGGCCTCCATCTTCATCTCCGAGGCCTTTTTATACAAGGCCTGCTTTTTCGTGTTGAGGTAGTTTCTGAATATATCCAAGTTCTGTTCACTGGAAAGAAATTCCCGAATCAACTGTTGGTACTGCTTGAAGTTTTCGGTGAAGATTTCCATGCCCAAGTCCCGGATATTGCTTCTAATATCCCACGAACGGCCTTCTTGAATCTTGGTCAACGCATAATCCACCAGCCACTTGTGTAAATAGGGATCATCCATCACATGCTGAACGACCCTGTCCACCACCCGCTCCAATACGGCAGCTTGGTCCAATGCCACATCAAACTTTGCCTGAAGGTCGATTTCACGGGCAAAAGCCCGAACCACCTTTTGGAAAAAGCTGTCAATGGTGGAAACAGAGAAATTGGCATAATCATGCAAAATGGCCGAAAGCACGACACTAGCCCTGCTTTTTAGCCCTTCTTCATCCAATTGTAAATGCTGCATCAACTGCTGGTCAAGGAATTCCTGTGGTCGAACTTCATTCTTTAGCCGTCCGAGAACCTCCAAGATCCGACCTTTCATCTCCTGGGTTGCCTTATTGGTAAAAGTAACCGCCAAAATCCCCCTAAACGCCATCGGTTGGGCAAGGGCCAATTTAAGGTATTCCAAGGTCAGCGTATAGGTCTTTCCAGAACCTGCAGAAGATTTATAAATGATAAAAGGCTTTGCTTCCATGGTCATGAATTTAGACAAAACAAGGGGAATTTTAAGGATATAAAAAGTCTTTGACACGAAGTGTCACAAATTATACCCATTCCCACACCTCAGCCCCAGCACTAGGAGCACTTGCCTTCATCCCGGGCAATAATTGGGTCTCGCAATTGTGCGCATTAATAATTCCCTATTAATCGAAGTATGCCTATCTTCGCCGTAAACAATGGATCAAGCGAAAAAATCGGGGGATGCATATTTCGATGGTTTAACATCTTCCTAGCCATCGTTCGTTTTCATGCAGCCACAGATGGATGCTACTATGCATAAAAAGGACCTTAAACCTGTGGTCATCTTATCTGTACGTAAAACAGCTTTAAGGGCGTGGATGAATAAAGGTTAAACTTTGATTTGATCATTCCCGAAAAATATGCCTTGACCCTCACTAACCATTTAAATATTGACGTTCGATGTTCTTCTATCTTGCGCAGTTCCTAACCTTTCTGGCCATGCCGCTTACGCTTGTCATCATTTGCTTGTGTTTGGGATTGGTGTGGAGAAAACAAAAGAAAGGAAAGTTAGTGTCCATCCTGGGACTGGTTCTCCTGCTGTTTTTCTGCAACTCCTTTCTTTCCAACACCGCCATGTATTTGTGGGAACCGGCATTTCGGCCAATTGCCACCTTGCCTACTTATGAAGTTGGCATTGTATTGACAGGGGTAACCAACTTGGACAAGACCGCTTATGACCGCACTTTCTTTAACAAAGGAGCTGATAGGGCCACCCAAGCGGTACAACTCTATAAATTGCAGAAGTTAACAAAAATACTGATCACCGGCGGGCAAGGATTGAACCCCACCAATTCAAATTCGGAGGCCAAATTACTGGCAGACTTTATGGAAATGGCCGGAGTTCCCAGGGAGGACATTATCATTGAGGATAAAGCGATCAACACCCGGCAAAACGCCCTTTTCGCGAAGCAAAAGCTAACGGAACTAAATTTTGAACCAGCTTCAAGGAAATTATTGATCACTTCTGCCTTCCACATGAAAAGGGCCAAAGCTTGTTTTGACAAAGTAGGCCTTGCGACCGAGGTATTTCCGGTGGATTATTATGCTTCTGACATCAAAGCCGATTTCAAAAATCTAATTATTCCCACCCCCGATGGATTGGTGCTTTGGCATAAACTGTTCAAAGAGTGGATAGGACTGACCGTTTATAAGCTAGTAGGGTATACTTAAAATAAGGAAGTAGTAAATTTCTTTTCATTCTGTTTACCACGTCTCCGATTTGAGACGCGGCATGGCCCTGATAATATCACTTAGGCTGATCTGTCCTAAAAGTTTCCCGTCCTTGAGCACAGGAAAACGCCTTATCTTCAATTCCAAAAACCGATGGGCTGCATCAAAAATGGTCACTTCTGGATCCATGGTAACCACATCCTTGGTCATGTGTTCTCGTACGCGACCTGCCATTCGTGGGGTATTGTTGTATTTTCCCCGAATGATCTCCTTCAGGCAATCCACTTCAGAAATGATGCCCACAAGGTTTTGGCCATCATCTAACACCGGTGCCCCTGATATCCGCTTTTGGGTCAACACCTGGACGACATGGTCAATGGTATCGTCTGGGTGGAAAGTAGTGAGGTTGGTGGTCATGTGATTGGACACCAAAATCGGCTGTGAAGCGCGCGTTTGGGGTTCCGCCATGCGAACCCCTTGAAAACTTTTTACCATGATTTTTTCGGGTTTATTTGTATTACAAGCTTTATAAGCTACTTAAAAAAACGGACAAACACAAAAGATTCACAAAATATAACTTTAAAAACCCGTATAAACGTATACCAAAAAATCAATATCCCCAATTATTCACCTCCACCACAATTCACTCTCAAGAGCTGAATCCCCTGACCAAAGGTCAACTCCTCTGGTGCCACAAACCGGAAAACCTCCCCCTTCTTTTCCATCGGGCCATATCCTTCCAAGACCAAATTATCCTTAAAGAGAAATGCCACCTCACGTGTTGAAATACGACCTTCAGAAACAAATCGATACGCTGCTATTAAGGTGTCTCCCGAGCGCTCCCCTTCAAATGTTCCGGAATTCAAATCCTTTTCAAACAATTTATAGGTAAGTCTTCCCTTTACCTTTCCTGCGGTATTCTGGTAGATGTGCAGGCGAACGGTATCCTTTTCGTTCAGGTAAGCAAAACAAAGGCTGTCCGGTTCATTTTGGGGTTCGGACGGCGTACGCTCGTTTCCATGTAATCCGTCCGAACCGGTTTCCTTTTTTTGCCCACAGGCTACAAGCATAAGGCACAAAACTAAGGACGTATAAAATCTCGTGTCTACTCTCATCATTGCTGGAGATTAGTTATCCAGCACCCGCAAAAACCTTTCCACCTCTTCTTTACTGACGGTCAAAACCTTTCCTTGATGATCTGGTAGCGCACTTAGGGCCAGGTCCTCGTTCCAAAATTTGCTGGATGAGTTCCTCCAAGCCTTACAACTGGCATGGATTTCCCTGAGATTCCCCGTCGCTGCAAGGGCTTCGACCAATTCCACTTTCATTCCTCCACCGGGCATGATGATAATCCTGTTTCCAGCTTTATGCAAGAGGCTTTTGATCACCTCGGCCCCATCGGTAACGGTGTTTTTTCCGCCTGAGGTAAGAATTCTCCTAAACCCGCATTCAATGACGGCCTCCAAGGACTTTTCCAAATTTCTACTTGCGTCAAATGCCCTGTGAAAGGTACAGGGCAATCCTCCTGCAGCTTCCACCAATTGCTCGCATGCCCCGATATTCACTTCCCCGTTTGGGGTGAGCACACCAAAGACAAATCCATCTGCGCCACAATCTTTTAACAGACGAATATCCTCTTTCATCACCTGCAGCTCGTCATTGGTGTAGACAAAATCACCACCCCGTGGCCGAATCATCACAAAGACCGGGATATCAACCTTACTTTTGATGTACTTGAGCGCTCCTGCAGAAGGCGTCTCTCCTCCCTCCAGAAAATCAGCACAAAGCTCCAACCTGTCAATGCCATACTGGGAAGCCTTGATGGCTGCCTCCACGGTAAACACAGGTGCTTCCAACAAAACCTTAGTCATCTTTAAAATTTACTTTTTGAGTCTACCAAAGCCTTCCCTTCTTTGTGGTGCATGGCATAGTTAAATCCTGGGTGAACGGCATATGCCCCATGTTCTCCATCCTTATTGACGGCCAAAAATCCAGCTTGAATGCCTTCAATTCCCTTATTTTTACTGATCAATCGTCGGACAGCCTCTTCACAGGCTTCTTGGGGACTTCTCCCCTGACGCATAAGTTCTACGATAAGAAAACTACCACAAATCTTGATTATCGATTCGCCCAACCCCGTTGCGGTCGCAGCGCCTACTTCATTGTCCACGTAAAGTCCTGCCCCTATGATCGGACTGTCTCCAACCCTGCCGTGCATTTTATAGGCCAGGCCACTAGTGGTACAAGATCCTGCCAAATTGCCATTTTGGTCCAAGCCTATCATGCCTATGGTATCGTGGTTTTCGATATTGATGACCGGCTTATATTCCGACTTAAGCTTCCACTTCTCGTAAGCTTTTTCGGCCGCAGGACTCAGTTCTTCCTTCTCTATGGGAAAACCTTCCTGAATGGCAAACTGTCTAGCTCCCTCGCCTGCCAGCATCACGTGCGGAGTATCTTCCATCACCTTTCGGGCAAGGGAAATGGGATGTTTTACCTGCCTCACAAAACATACCGACCCGCAGGAGCCGTCACCTTTCATGATAGAAGCGTCCAAGGTCACGATACCTTCCCTATCCGGAAGCCCTTGGAGCCCTACTGAAAGGTTCTTCAAGTCATTTTCTGTGACCATCACCCCTTGCTCTACAGCATCGACGATGTTTCCGGATTTTTCCAAAACCTCCCAAGCTTTGTCATTAGCAGGCATGCCATGGTTCCAAGTCGAAAGGATCAAGGGCTTGTGGCTCTCCCCATTTTTAAGCCCTGACCACTTGTCTACAGCACCTCGGAAGGCCCCTGGTACGAGTAGGGTCGAGGACAAAAGGGAATTTTTAAGGAATTTTCTTCTATCTGACATGATGTGTTCTTTTTTGCATGATTTACCAGTCCGAAAAATAATCAATTTTGCATAGAAATAATATTTCCACCACTCAAATAAGTGATTTTTTTAACTAACTAATCCGATTTAGAGACAAATTTAGCAAAAGTAAGGACGAAAGCTTGGAAGGCTCTGCTTGCGAAGGACGCCCCTTCTTTGGAGCCTATTTCAGTGGCTAAACTTACGCCTTGCTACGAGTGGTTTCTATTGGGCCGCGGATGAAGGCTGATAAACACGGACAGGATGCTTAAGGCATTGCACATCCGTCTTCATCCCTATGATCCTTGGCTTAAAAAGAGGTGAACGTTTACCTCGGACTTGCCTTTGGCTATGAAGAAGGCTCCCTGCCAAGGTTTGGATTATACTGCTAGTTGATCCTGCCATCAGCATGCCCATCATATCCGCGATAAACATTCCCTAAATGCTCCATGAAATCATCATGGATGCATTCGTCCTGTCCATAGTTGACATGCCCTCCTAAAAACCTTTTCCGATTATAAAACCGTCACTGAGAGGCTGAGATGGAGGATTAGGCGTAGGAACCGTGGCAGCCATAGTATTTGGGGATTGGCGCACCCTTTTCCAACCCACATCCTCCTAAAAAGGGTTCGGCATAACGTTTTTAGTACTAAAATAAGCCCAGCTTAGGTTTTAAGGGGAAAGCAACCCCCAGAAATATCGCTTACCCTCTACTTTCCCCGGTCTACCCCATCCAAAGGATCTCGCTAAGCGGAGTACTGGTTTTGATAAAATGCAGGTAAAAAAACGTCCCCGATGGCTTTCGGGGACGTTCTGTTTGACTTCTAAATTCGTTATTTATGGATTACTTAATGGCCTCTATAAATGCCTGTTTGGTAAAATAGTCCTTAAATTCCAAATCCGTCGCTGCCCTGAGTTTCAGGTATGGACTGCGCTGGACAGCCTTTGCCAGGTTTTCATACAGCCGCTCTTCGTCATTGTTTTGGGCGGCCACTAAAGCCAATCCATAAAATGCATATCCGAACTCCATATTGCTCAAGGCACTTTCTTCAAAGGCAATGGCCGCTTGACCATATTCTTCGGCCAAATAATAGGCCAATCCTTTATTGAACATGTTAGTGGCTGTCTCAGGAGCTTTGTCAAGCCGAAGTGTGGCCAATTTATAATCTCCTCTGATGATGTCCAGCGCCCCTCGTTTGCCTTCATTGAAACGCTGGAAGTCGGGGTTGTTCTCTGCCCGGGCATTCGCTTTGGATATTTCGAGGTAAGCTGCCCCGTAATCACCCCACATCAGGTAGGCTTGCCCCATGTTGTGCATGGCTTGGGGACTTTCCCGAATTTCATTGGACATTCTGAAGAGCCTCATGGCCTCATTAACCTTGTTGTTCTTATCGCTGATCTTGATCATGCGATGGGCCTGGTTTAGGTACACTACCCCTAGATTGTTATAGGCCAAGGCCGAACCGTGCTGCTTAAGCATGGCCTCATAGATCAGCTGTTTGTCCTTGAGGCCAGGATTAAAGGTAGCTGCTCTGGCCAGCTCTGCCTCAGTGAGCTCATCACCTGTCGCAGTGCCGTTGATATACTTATTGGCCATGGCGGAAATCTCGGGATCACTTCTGCGGTCCTGTGCCATCATTACCATGATCTTTGCTAGCTGCATCTGGGCAAACCTCTCCTTGGAAAACCGCTGATAGGAAGGAATTTCCTTTAGCTGCTCCACTTTGTGTTCATAACTTTCATCTGCATAGATTACATCGAAGTATTTATCCCGCTCTTGCATATCTATTCCTTCAAATGTCCTGAGCAAATGCCGGAACAACAGCCAATCGGGCTCCTTCCGCTGTAATTCGATTTCGATATTTTCTACGTTACCGGTGTAACCTAACTTTCTCAGTTGCGTCTTCACTTGTTGTTCGGCCACCTGCGCCCTCGCAGCAGTCAAGCTACCATAATCAGGCTCATCAGGAGACGCCATCCCCTGGATCACGATCTTATTGATTTCGGCTTCCTTTTCGACCAATTGCTCCAATTCATTGGTAAAGGCCTCATTGGATGCGGAGGGATTTGCTTGGGCGGAACTTTTGGGGAAATAATAATCCAATTCGTGGGCAGCCATGTTCATAAAGTCATCATCATAGCTCATGTAAGCCCCTACTTCTGGAATGTTTTCTCCAGGGGCAAACTGCCCCACCCTGGCCAAATTTACCGTGCTGATGATGCCATTTGCCAAGGTCATGTACGGTGTAGTATAGGTTTTTCCCGTTTCCACTTCTTCCAAGAGTCCCTTTATGCGAAGTGTTCCCCTATCCATACCTTCCATGTATGGAAAAGCCATGTTGCGGATAATTTCCACTGCCTGCCCAGGTCCTGCCAGATCACTTTCATCTATGCTGATTTCTTCCAATGGAAGTGCTCCTTCCCCATACTGGTACTCCGGCAGCAGTGTATATTTATTTTCCTCTGTGACCAAGCCAGCTGGAATGGTGGCACGTAATTTGAATCGAACCGAATCGTTATGCAGTACCAGCGGGTCTTTGTCCACCTTAATATCCGGCAATCCAGCCTTGTCAAAAAGTGATTGCGTACTACAAGAGACCCAAAACACTGAAAAGCAAACTATTAAAATCTTGAGTGAGTATTTCATAAACTGATTAGGCTTAGGGCGGTTTATTAGAATATTCATTATATTTATATTACTTTTAGCCAATATTTAAAATCCAAGATGATGGAAAAACTGAAAATATTCTTCGAAGACAGAGCATTTGGAGTTTGTTCCAAACTGGGTGAAAAACTCAACTTCCCAATTGATGGCATTCGCCTGTTCTTCATCTACACTTCTTTTATTACGCTTGGCTCCCCGATCATTATTTACGTGACCATGGCCATGCTGATGAAAGTGAGAAAGTTTTTCAGGAAGAGTAACAACCCCGTGCTTTTCGATTAAAGCTCGGGGTAGGTCCGTTTGCCCTTCACGTAATAAGCAAGCACAACTGATGTTACTTCCTTACTAGCTTTCTGGATAGGCAATTTTGATGCCAAAGCCCCTTCCTTTTTATACCTGTTCCGCATTTTCAAAAAATCACGGTACGCTTTGATCACTTGTCCGGCATGGTCGCCCTTTCCCGATAGCACAAACTGCGCGGCCGCTGCGGCATCCAAGGGCATCCTGAACATCATCACTTTCATGAAACCTTCTGTAGTCAAGTTTCTGTGCAGCATCAGGAGGTTGTTTCGAAAATTCAGATAGGTCTTAAACGGACTCGTCCGGGAAAGTGTCCCGCCCCCAAGATGGTAAACAGATACCGAGCCCAAGTACCCCAACTTCCATCCATTTCGGACCATGCGCCAACACAGGTCTATCTCTTCCATATGGGCAAAGAAATCCGCCTCAAACCCGTTCATTTCATGAAAAACATCGGCCTTCACGGCATAACAGGCTCCAGATACCCAGTCTACCTCCACCTCATCATCATACTGACCATAGTCCTTTTCCAAGGTTTCAAACACCCTTCCCCTACAAAAGGGATAGCCTAACCTGTCAATATGGCCACCTCCTGCTCCTGCATAATCAAAACGGGATCTATCCTGTGCTGACAGGATTTTGGGTTGGACTGCGGCAAAGTGCTGATGTGACTTTAGCCAATTGATTAGCCGAAGGTCCCATTGCGGACTTACCGCTACATCGGAATTCAATAAAATATAATGGCGGTACTGTCCTTTTAGCTGTGAAAGTGCTTCATTATACCCCCTGCTGAACCCATGGTTTTTGGCTAGGCAAATAAGTCTCACCTCTGAAAAGTGCGTTTCCATCAAAAGCCGTGAACCATCGCTACTGTTATTATCAACGACGATCACATCAAAAAAACTATTCTCCAAAACGTTCGGAAGGAAGCGTCGTAGCATCCCTTCCCCATTATAGTTCAATATGACGACAGCGGCCTCCTTCATCTGTTCCCCTTTCCTTGTTTTTGGTCAGATGGCGTCCTGCCACAATTCAAAACTTCCCTCGATGCCGCTTTCGTCATGCCAAGTCTCATCCAAACATGCTCCCCATGTCCATACCAGGAATATTGGGCATCATTCCTTCCGTGGCTTTTTGCATCTCTTCCTTGATGATTTTGTCCATCTTTTCATAGGCCTTGTTGGCCGCTGCCACGATGAGGTCTTTGAGCATGTCCTTGTCGTCCGGTGTCATCAAGCTTTCATCAATGGCGATGTCGACCATTTGACGGTGGCCATTGACAATTACCTTCACCATCCCGGCTCCTGCTTCTGCTTCGGCAGTAAGGTGAACCAGCTCTGCCTGCTTTTCTTTGATCTTGGCCTGAGCTTCCTTCACCTTGTTCATGATATTCATAAAATCAAACATAAATTTCGCGCTTTTTTAATTCCAACTATAATTGATTTCAGGTGACTTCTCGTTGCAAGACGCTCCAAGGATCAACATGGAAAACCAACCAATATAAAATACTAATTCAAAACAACCCCCTCACCAGCATGAATAAACTGCAACCTCCCATGTACAGTGTTTCATGAAGTTGGCGATGAATTTTGTTGTGCTATTTATACGTCAACCCAAGGGTTGGCGTTCAGAATACCCCTCTATTCTCAAAGCCATTTAATCGGTGACCAACATGTTCCCGAAAATCGAATTGGCCAGTGGATCGCCGCCCTCCCTAATCAAGGCATAGCATATTTGCTGACATCCGCTAGCTGGCTTTGATAATTCCTATGGCTTCTTCCAGCGTGTGCATTTCCTGCGTTCCTGTCTTTAAATTCTTCAAGGCCACTTTATGGGCTGCGATTTCATCGTCCCCAATCATCATCACGTAGGGGATTTGCTTTTTATCGGCATAATTGAACTGCTTTTTGACCTTCGCGACATCAGGATAGATTTCCGCTGACAGCCCGGCCTTGCGAAGTCCATTGAGCACTTTCAGTCCATAGTTCCGGCCCTTTTCATCGAAATAACCGATCATCACGGATGTCGCCTGCATTTCTTCTTCTGGAAAGAGCCCTAGCTCCTCCAACACATCATAGATCCTGTCCACGCCAAAAGAAAAACCTACACCGGAAACTCCCTCAAGTCCAAACACACCGGTCAGGTTATCATACCTACCGCCACCACTGACGGAGCCAATGGATACATTGTTCACTTTCACTTCAAATATGGCTCCTGTATAATAGGACAGTCCGCGCGCCAGTACCACATCGAAGACGACATGCGCTTGGTTTTCGCCGAACCCTTCCAACAGGGAAAAGACTTCTTCCAATTCGGCCACACCTTTCAGCCCTTCTTCACTTGTGGCTAAAAAGTCCTTCAGGAACTCCAGTTTATTATTGTTATCCCCTTCCAACTTGATAATAGGAGTCAGTTTTTGGATGGCATCTTGGTGAAAGCCTCGCTGCACCAATTCTTCCTGAACCTTCTCCCAGCCAATTTTGTCCAGCTTATCGATGGCCACGCAAAGTTCGCCCTCTTTTCCGGGCGCCCCGATCACCTCCGAAATCCCGGTGAGGATCTTGCGGTTATTGATCTTAATATCATAGTCGCTCAACCCAAATGCAGCAAACACCTTCCTGATCATTAGCAGGATTTCCGCTTCACAGATCAGGCTGTCTGTACCGACCACATCGGCATCACACTGGTAAAATTCTCTATATCGTCCCTTTTGGGGCCTGTCTGCCCGCCACACCGGCTGGATCTGGTAACGCTTAAACGGAAAAGTAATCTCGTTTCTGTTCATCACGACATAACGCGCAAAAGGTACCGTCAGATCATACCTCAGCCCTTTCTCCGCCACTTTAGGCAATACCTGTACCGCACCTTTTTCCAAATCTTCCGGTCGGACTTTTTTGAGAAAATCACCGCTGTTCAAAATCTTAAAAAGCAATTGATCCCCTTCATCCCCATACTTACCGGTCAGCACCGATAAATTTTCCATGGACGGTGTCTCCAACTGCTGGTAGCCAAAAAGGCGGAAAGTACCTTTGATGGTGTCCAGGATATAGTTTCTGCGGGCCATTTGTGCCGGGCCAAAATCGCGGGTCCCTTTGGGTAATGATGGTTTTTGGATACTCATGAATGCTTAATTTTGCCCAAAGGTAAAAAATATCCTCAAAAAAAAGACCATGGCTTTTGGGCCACGGTCTTTTTAAATTCTTTTCGGAGTCATAACGTGTAAATTTTTACCAAATTCTAATCTGTTTTTATTCCATTCAACATCACAACAATAGTGCACTTCGGATTCCTTCAGCAAGCTTTCTGCCGATAGAATGGTCGGTAGGCTCAGATGACTCCGTCTCAATGGACGTCACCGCGGTCTTTCTCCTGATGATTTCCCATACATTGTCCTTGGCCTCTCTCTCACTACTTGCTTCTGTATGGATTTGAAACTCTACATCATTAATCTCAATTTTTATTAGATATTTCATAACTACATCTGTTTAAGCAGTCTAAAATCAAACAATCCATCATACTTTTACACTTTCGTGTCTCCTGCCTTGTTAAGGCTCAGCTTATCATTAAAAATTAATAAAACGTATTTTACACTAAATTATTTGCATTTCGTAAATATAATCAAATTAAGTTTAATGCAAATGATTTTCATAAAATCTATCTTGACCCTATACTTATAGATACGATATGATCCTCATAAGTGGTTTTGGGCAAATAGGATTTAAACTGTTCCAAAAATGATACCAAACACTAACTCGTTATAAATAAACAACGTTAAATCGTGTATTAATGTTCCTTAAAAGACATCTAAAACCACTCCTTACAAGTACATAGTGCCCAAAACCAATGGTGAGGCAAAGAATGAGTTATAAGAATAAGGCAAAAGGTGGCCGGCAAGGAAAAGCTACCTCTAAATCCGAAAAATTGTGCGGTATCCTATGATCACCGGTAACGTATCGTGATGCCTAATGATGATATGGTGGTCTACCCAATCTTCCCTAGGCTACTTAATGGCCGTGTTCGGGAGTCCATGCTGCTGTTAGTCGTGTCAAAGTTTACGTCTCTTCAGGCTTAAAATGGGCGAGCGCCTAGACTTAAAAGGCAATTTTTTAAAATAGACGATATAAACTTTACACAGGCTTAAACATTATACGAAATTTTATTCGTACTTTTGCAACTTAATTAATCCTTATCATGCAGAATATTCGTAACATCGCGATTATCGCACACGTTGACCACGGGAAAACCACCTTGGTAGACAAGATCATTCACGCTTCCAAGATTTTCCGTGAAAATCAGCAATTTGACGACCTTATCCTGGACAACAATGACCTGGAACGAGAAAGGGGCATTACCATCCTTTCCAAAAACGTGTCGGTAAGATATAAAGACATTAAAATCAACATCATCGATACTCCTGGTCACGCCGACTTCGGCGGTGAAGTGGAAAGGGTATTGAAAATGGCCGACGGGGTAATCCTTCTAGTGGATGCCTTTGAGGGACCTATGCCGCAGACGCGATTCGTACTGAGCAAGGCATTGGGACTGGGGTTGACCCCAATTGTCGTTGTCAACAAGGTGGACAAGCCTAACTGTCGCCCTGACGAGGTCCACGAGGCGGTGTTTGATTTGATGTTTAACCTGGATGCTACTGAAGAGCAACTGGATTTCGTGACCATGTACGGTTCCGCGAAAAACAATTGGATGGGACCTGATTGGAAAAACCCTACGGATTCCATTCTTCCGCTTTTGGACACCATCATCGAGCACATCCCTGCCCCTACCATCCAAGAAGGCAGCACCCAAATGCAAATCACCTCTTTGGATTTCTCCAATTTCGTAGGTAGGATTGCCATTGGCCGTTTGAAGCGTGGAACGCTTAAAGAAAACACCCAGATCGCGCTTTGCAAAGCGGATGGATCCATCAAGAAAATGCGTATCAAGGAACTTCATGTATTTGAAGGACTTGGCAAAAATAAAGTAGAAGAAGTACATGCTGGTGATATCTGCGCAGTGACTGGTATCGAAGGTTTTGAGATCGGCGACACCATTGCCGACGCTGAAAACCCTGAGCCGCTTCCGAGAATTGCGATCGATGAGCCTACCATGAACATGCTCTTTACGATCAACAACTCCCCTTTCTTTGGCAAGGAAGGTAAATTCGTTACTTCCAGACACTTAAGAGACCGTCTCTTCAAGGAAATGGAAAAGAACCTTGCCCTTCGGGTAGAACCTACTGACAATGAAGATAAATTCTTGGTTTATGGCCGGGGTATCCTCCACTTGTCCGTACTGATCGAAACCATGAGGCGTGAAGGCTACGAACTACAGGTGGGCCAACCTCAGGTAATCTATAAAGATATCGACGGTGTCAAAAACGAACCAATCGAATCCCTTGTAGTAGATGTACCCGAAGAGACAGCCGGTAAGGTAATTGAGCTGGCTACGCAACGTAAAGGGGAACTACTCGTGATGGAACCACGCGGAGACCTCCAACACTTGGAATTCCGCATTCCTTCCAGAGGCTTGATCGGTTTGAGAAACAATGTGCTGACCGCCACCCAAGGGGAAGCGATCATGAACCACCGATTTGTGGACTACGAGCCCTTCAAAGGCCCTATCCCAGGCAGGATCAACGGATCACTGATCTCTATGGAGTCTGGCCCTACCACCGGCTATGCTATCGACAAGCTTCAGGACCGAGGAACTTTCTTTGTGGATCCAGGAGAGGAAATCTATGGTGGCCAAGTAATCGGTGAACACTCCCGGGACAACGACATCGTGGTAAACGTCCAAAAGGGCAAGAAATTGACCAACATGCGTGCTTCTGGGTCTGATGACAACACCAAGATCCCACCTGCCAAGAAGTTCTCGTTGGAAGAAGCCATGGAATACATCCAAAAAGATGAATACTTGGAGATCACGCCTAAGAGCATGAGAATGCGTAAAATCTACCTCGACGAAGGTGAACGAAACAGAATGGCGAAAAAGGACGCCTAATCGCCTTTTCGTTTTTATATCATACAAAAACTCCCTTGAACTGCTTCAAGGGAGTTTTTTTTTGTTTCTAGCGCAGATCCTAAAAGCACAGAATCGGGTCCCACCAAAAACCAAGCAATTTATTATCGCTACTTTTTGTCAAAATAATACACTGGAAAATCAGCTAATTCCCGACAACTCTTGAACAGCTCACCAGCATGGGTCAATACAAAATCCTCTCTCTCCTCACTACACATCCACTTCCTGTTCGCCTCATTGGTATAACTCAGTGTAAGATAAACCCGTGCCTTACTTGAATCTGACACTTCAGCCTCTCGGTAGGTATAGGTTCCACTGATCTGAAAAGTCTCATCCTCCCCTTCATACTTTTTTACAAATGAACCATCGCTATGGAAAACATACTGTTCCTTGAAATTAAGTTCGCTGGCGCTAAAATCACCAGTCAAACCGTAATTTGCCTTTACCATATCCCACTCCCCCTGAATAGCATGTACTGGGCTAAACCCATCATCCTTGTCACAGGAAAAGGAAACAAACGCAATCATTAAAATCGCAATCGTTACCTTTTTCATATTGTCATTGTTTGGCTAATTCTTGTTGTAATAATTTTCTGCACGGTTTATCTTTAGCGTTCCATTCTGGATCATACATTACTTTTCAAAATACAAAACCCAACCATCACATGGCCCAGCACTTCTGTTAATCAATCGGCCTCGGTAATCCATCACCACCATCTCGGTTTTCAATTGGTTGTTCGCATTACAACTACTCCTTAAATTCACATCACCCGAGGTGTATTGCAGTTGAAAATGAGCCAAATATCCGGAATCTAACCGGTGATCCATCGTAAAATTGCCCTTTGCCAAAAGGTCTCCTGATGCTGAAGACATCATTCTTTCAAAAGTGCTATCCCGATAAAAAACATAGCGCTCTTCCCATAATAGCTCATCACCTTCTTTTGAAACGCCCGACTCGGGAGAAAATGTCTTTGAAAGGATCCATTCCCCATAAACATACTCATCCGGGTCAATATCGGGTGAAACATCACCACAACCCGCAAAAGCGATCGCCACACCTATGATCCAAAGGAAGAATCGACTCATGCTTTCGTCAACATTTCGTATAATTCATTCATTGTTCACTTAGTCAAGAACACATCATTAATTATCATAATACAGCCAAGGCCCATCACAGGGTGCCCAACTTATATTGACCAATTGATTTTCTAAGGAAATGTGCAGCGATTCCCGCTCCACTTCATCGCTCGAACAATTATAGGCCATGCCATCCCCTCCGGTAAACGTTAGCACCACTACGCCCATATAACGGTCCTGCATTTCCTCCGAGACCTTTTCGATCACAAAGGTTCCCGTTGCTTCTGATTGATAATCCTCTGCATCCACCGTTTTGGTAAAGGTACCATCATTGGTAAAGGTGTAGATTTCTTCTCTTTTCAACTCTTCTCCTTCCAAGGTCACATCCACCATTGAACCTACACTTTTTACCAGCTTCCAGTCGCCAGCAACAAATGATTCCTCATAATCAATGATGATTTCTGGTTCCGGATCGTTTTGTGTACATGCACACAAAACGAATAAAAACATAAATGAGGTAAAGAATAGTTTTTTCATAACAATTATGTGGTTTTGCAGTCTATACGAAAAGCATCATGAATGTGTCCCAAAAGAAACTTTTTTATCACATTCTTTTTTTAAAAATCAAGCAATCTCTGCCTTACCCCGTATCATCCCTACCACTGGCACATTAACTGTCATTATCCAACTAAGGAGAATAACAAATTCGGAAGCGCTGGCTGCTTTCTAGGGCATGATTTTTTCATACAACAGGAAAGGGGCTTGACAAGAGATCTCAACCTTACTGTTCAGACTACCATCCTTGCTCAGGACAAGCCATTCGACATTGGGTACCTCGGCACAGCCATTGCGAAGTTGCTGCTCGCCGGATAAGTATTCTAATTTTACCAAAGCACCATCATCGGAGCTAGAAGTCTCCTCCACACTGAAAACTCCTTTGGCAAGGGCATGGCTTTCATCCGATATCCGGTTTTTTTCAAAATCCCCACCCTCACGAAATACGTAGGTCTCCGAGAAAGTCGGTCCATTCCTACCGTATGCCTCTTGATTGAGCAGTTCCCACTGTCCATAAATATACCGTTGTGGGTCTATGTCAGGCTCATCCAGATCACAGCCACCTAACACCATCGTACATCCCAATACCGCAATAAAAAGGTTTTTCATCTTAAAAATCCATTTTTCAAAAAAACTCAAACAATCCATATAAAACAAACAGCGGCTGTCTTATCGATCGAGACAGCCGCTGTTAAGTGCTTTATTCTATAATACAAAAGGCTTATTCACCTTGCGCCAGTGAAAAGCCTCTTTCACCGTCAAAGGTGTACAGGTTTTCGGTCTTGATAAAATCAAAACCCAAGTCTTCCACTTGCTTCAGCACATCCAATACCTGTCCATGTGTGATGGTGGATTGGTCTGCATTGAAGAACCTTACACGCCAGTGATCAGAGCAGAAGGTCTCTTTCATCCCATCAGGATATACTTTCACGCCACGGTTGGTAATCAGCTGCATTTTCAGGCCATCGGCATCCACTGCTCTCAGCTTATCGCCAATGACATTTGCATCACGGTCGTTTTCCTTCCAATCGATAAACACATCCAGACCGATCAGATCCTTCTTGCACGGTTTTCTGTCGGCCAGTTTGATGGCTCCCATATTATCATCAGCCCCATCTCCCTTCTTGAATTCGGCAGGAACCATTTTTTCAGGCTTTTGCCCCAGCCGGTCAATTACAGCTTGTGCAAATTCCTTGGTACCGACCAATTGGGACGAAACTCCTTCTTGGTAAATATCACCTGTATGGATGCCATCTTCCAAGGTTTTCATCCAGGCATTGCTCACTTTTTCCGCCACTTCTGGCTGGCCGATATGCACCAACATCATGATGGCGCCATTGAGCAGTCCGGATGGGTTGGCGATATTTTGACCTGCAATATCAGGGGCAGAACCGTGAATCGCTTCAAACATCGCTACGTCTTCGCCTACATTCGACGAACCGCCAAGGCCTACAGATCCTGTAATCTGCGCTGCCACATCGGAGATGATATCTCCATAGAGGTTAAGCGTGACGATCACGTCAAACATCTCTGGCTTGTCCGCGATCAAGGCGGTTCCGATATCAATGATCTTATGATCTGCTTCAATCTCCGGATACTCCTTGGCCACATCATTAAACACTTTATGGAACAGACCATCGGCCAACTTCATGATGTTGTCCTTGGTCATACAGGTCACCTTTTTCCTGTTGTATTTTTTGGCATATTCAAAAGCATACCGGATGATCTTTTCGGAACCTGGCCTGGAAATGAGCTTTAGGCACTGGTACACATCATCGGTCTGCCGGTGCTCGATACCTGCATACAGGTCTTCCTCATTTTCCCGGACGATCACCATGTCCGTTTCAGGAAAATGGGTCCTGATATAAGGAGAATACGCTTTACATGGCCGCACATTGGCGTATAGGCCCAGCGTCTTCCGAGTGGTCACGTTAAGGCTTTTGAAGCCTCCGCCCTGTGGGGTGGTTATTGGAGACTTTAAAAATATCTTTGTTTCTCTAAGCGAATCCCAAGCTTTTGGTTCGATCCCCGAGCTGATGCCTTTAAGATAGACCTGCTCGCCTATTTCAATGACTTCAGGTTCTATTTGTGCTCCTGCAGCTTCCAAAATCTCCAGGGTGGCTTTCATGATTTCCGGGCCGATACCATCACCGTAGGCTACGGTTATTTTTCTTTTGGATGACATAAAGTATTTTATTAAAGATGTTAACTTTCAAAATATGGTACAAAAATATAAAATTTTGTGGGAGATGACTGCTATCCAAGGCACTATTTATCTTCGGGCCAATGGGAAGCATTCTTCCCCATAGGTCCGCTCACAGACCGGGACCGCTAAGCGTGTCCTTACAGTTCCGGTCACCGGCAAAACCGCTTTGCTCAGCGTATAAATATCCGGTCCTACTCCCAAATGGACTGCTGGTCACCTGCAGGCTTACACATTTTGCAATGTGATGGCAAATGGGGCAATAAAACCCAATAGGGTCACAATCAGGCATAAGCTACCGGTAACGTTCATTTTTACAAGGTTTGCTTTGTGTTTGCTACGGCACCTCGTATATTTGAATTCAAACATAGGTTTTAGAGCATGGCTGAATCTACCAATATCCTTTCTGAAAACAAAGACGGTATTCTCTACCTCACCATTAACCGGGAATCCAAACTCAACGCAATCAATTTCGACACCCTTGAAGAGCTTAAGAATATCTTCAATGAGGTCAGCGACAACAAGTCGATAAGGGGTGTGGTGCTGACAGGTTCCGGGGAAAAGGCCTTTGTCGCCGGTGCGGACATCAGCGAGATAGCGGAATTGAATGAGCTCAACGCCCGTAAGTTTTCCGAAAATGGACAAGAAGTATTCAGCCTGATCGAATCCTGCCACAAACCGGTCATTGCCGTCGTAAACGGTTTTGCCTTGGGAGGAGGCTGTGAACTTTCCATGGCCTGCCATATGCGGATCGCCACCAGCAATGCCAAATTTGGCCAACCAGAAGTCAACTTGGGCATCATTCCCGGCTATGGTGGCACCCAACGCCTCACCTTCCTCATCGGTAGGACCAAAGCAAACGAATTGCTGATGACCGGCGATATGGTGGATGCGGCAGAAGCCAAGGCTCTCGGACTGGTAAATTATGTCACCCAGACCAAGGCGGAAGCCATCCAAAAGGCCGAAGAAATCCTGCAAAAGATCATGACCAAAGCGCCGCTGTCCATAGGCATGATCATCGATTGTGTGAATGCCGTCTACAGCAATGATGAAAATGGCTACCTCATCGAGGCCAACAGCTTTGCCAGATGCGTCAAATCCGAAGACTATTCGGAAGGAACCTCTGCATTCCTGGAAAAGCGAAAACCCAATTTTAAAGGGGAATAGCCCCTCCTTCTTCCGGTTCCATGAGTAAACTCAAACAACTTGCCGGTCAAACTGCCATTTACGGGATCAGTAGTATTTTGGGAAGAGTCATCAATTTCCTGCTGCTTCCACTGTACATCACCTACCTCTCAAAAGAAGACCTTGGCTCGTTTACGGCCATCTATGCCTTCATTGCGCTTTTCAACGTGATTTTTACCTATGGCATGGAAACCACTTTTTTTAGGTTTGCCACTGGAAAAGGCCTGGACCCGCAGAAAGTATACAATAATGTCCAATCCTTGATCCTCACCACTTCCCTGTCATTGGGAGCCTTGCTGTTCCTGAGTGCTGAGCAACTGAGTCTTTGGATGGACTATCCGGGGAAATCCCACCTCTTTCAATGGACAGCCCTGATCTTGGCCATAGATGCCATCTTGGCGATCCCCTATGCGAGGCTTCGCGTAGAAAACAAGTCGCTTCAATTTGCCCTGACCAAGCTACTGAACATCCTGCTGAACGTAGGCTTCAACATCTTCTTTATCGTGGTCTGCCTGCATGTCCACGAGGGAGATTACCTGAAGTTCCTCCAGCCCTTTGTAAATGGTTTTTACCATCCCGAATGGGGGGTGGATTATATTCTGCTTTCCAACCTCTTCGCCAATGCCCTGATCATTCCGGTCCTTTTCTCACTGTCAGGAAAGTTTAGCTGGCAGTTGGACAAAAGCATCTTGGGGCCCATGTGGAAGTATGCCCTTCCGCTGCTGTTCATGGGCTTGGCGGGAGTGACCAATGAAGTATTTTCGCGGTTCTTGTTTGAGTACGTACTCCCCGAAAACTTCTACCCCGGCCTTACCGCCCGTGAGGCGGGCGGCATCTTCGGTGCCAACTTCAAACTGGCCATCTTCATGAACCTGATCATCCAAGCTTTCAAGTACGCCGCAGAACCGTTCTTTTTCTCCCAAAGCGAGGACAAGGACAGTCCACAGCTGTATGCCCGGGTCATGCACTGGTTTATCATTTTCTGCAGTGTGCTGATGATCCTGGTCGCCGTAAACCTGGACATCATCGGCAAGATCATTTTGGGCAACAAGGGCTATCAAGCTGGCATGGACATCGTCCCCATGCTCCTGATGGGCTACCTGATGCTGGGCGTTTATTTCAATCTCAGCATCTGGTTCAAGATCACTGACCGGACCATTTACAGCTTTTACATTACCTTTACCGGTGCCGTGGTCACGGTCTTGGTGATCTTCCTGATGGTTCCCCGATATGGCTACACCGGCGCCGCCATGAGCACCTTGGCCACGTATGTAGTCATGTCTGTCATGTGTTATTTCTTCGGTCAGAAGTATTACCCAATTCCCTACAAGACCATCAGGGATATTTCCTACCTGGTCATTGCCTTTGGCTTTTCCTATTTGGGGTTCTACATCCAGTTGGATTCCAGCATCCTAACATTTGTTTTTCGCAACCTGCTTCCAGTGGTTTATGTAGTTGGAGTGGTTTTGATGGAAAAAAGGGAGCTTTTGGACCTTAAAAAAAATATTTCCCGATAGGTTTTTTCTTCCCCCGGGAGATGCAAATGCTCAGTTATCACTTGCGGATATCACTTCAATAAGCCGTCAAACTTTAGCTATTAAGGTAATCGTAGCGGCGCCACCCCCTCTCCTCCTAACGAAGTGATTTTAAGACACTTTCAGCTCTTTTTGAGATCCCTAGGAACAAGCTACTACATTTCCTAATCTATAAATCGGGTTCAAAGAGCCAGCCGTATTCCTCTGGAGAGCTTTCCCAAAAGGAAGCAACTATGGAAAACCCAATAGTATTAACCGGAATAAACCAAAAAGGAGGAATTAAGCCACACCCTTAATAGCTAGCAAGACATATGGATTCCCCACAAGCATCCAAAACCTTTGGGAGCAAAATATTTTGAAACAATATTATTTTCAAATCATATGATTTATATATTTGAAATCAATAACTCAAAATAGTTTACATCAATAAAAACACCACTATGAATCTACTTTTTGGTAAGATTTTTACAATTTTCTTTCTCATTTGCTGCATTTCACTACAAATGCCCAATGCCCAGGCCCAGAAAGCCTCCAAACAAGAGGTCTTTAACAGCATGCAAAAAGTGGCTGACTGGCAAATCGAAAATTTCTGGGAGGCTGGACACGGCAGACGGGTGCATGAGCCCACCAACTGGACCAATGGCGCCTTATATGTGGGCATGATGAAATGGGCAAACCTTTCGGATGATCCGGCTTACACGGATTTTTTAACCGGCATAGGTGAAAAAACGGAATGGAAGCTGGGCTCGCGACTTGGCCGCTATCACGCCGATGAACATACTGTCGGCCAAATGTACTTGGAGCTCTATCGCAAATCCGGTGAAGAAAAAATGCTGGAACCGACCCAAAAACATTTGGACTTTATCATTTACCACCCCGCCCAAACCTCCCTTCACTGGAACACACCCTTTCACCAAGATCGATGGAACTGGTGCGATGCCCTCTTTATGTCACCACCGGTATGGGCGAAGCTGAGCAAGATCACCGGAGATGAAAAGTACTTGGATTTCATGGTCAAAGAATACAAGGCGACCACCGATTACCTATTTGACAAGAAAGAAAGCCTGTATTACCGGGACGACAATTATTTTTCAGCACTTGACAATGGCACCAAGGTCTTTTGGTCCCGCGGCAATGGCTGGGTCTTTGCAGGACTTACCAACATCATTGCTGAGCTGGAACCAGGCACTTCGGAATACAAGTATTTTGTAAAACTCTTTAAGAAAATGGCCAAACGCCTAAAAGAACTCCAAACCGCTGATGGCTACTGGGCCATGAGCTTATTGGGGGCCGAATTCTACCCAACTCCTGAAACCAGTGGCACGGGATTTTTCACCTATGGCTTCGCCTGGGGCATCAATAATGGCATACTCGACAAGGATGATTACGAAGCCGTCGTTTGGAAAGGATGGAATGCCCTGCAGGAATGCGTCACCGAGGATGGCATGCTGGGCTATGTCCAGCCAATAGGCGCTGCCCCTGGCCAAGCTTGGCCGGACAGAACTGAGGTCTATGGCGTGGGAGCCTACCTGTGCGCAGGTACTGAAATCTATAAAATGGCCCAATAACAGAAATGAAAGCTGTCCCACATAGCATAGAAAACCTTTTGGGACAGCTTTTATTTTTATTTGATTTTTTGATTGGTAAACCTCGGCGCTTCGGTCAATTGGAGTGCCTCTATGATATACGTAGATGTAGCTTTATCTGCCACCCAAGCCTCCCTAGACTTGTAAGCGTCTTCTTTCTCGTTCATATACGTATGCCCATCCTCAAACCGTCCCTGCATTTCCAGTGCCTCCTGTCCTTGCAAGAGCATCCACTCCCGCGCCCTTTTCCTTACCGCTGGGTTTGGTGAAAAAGCTGCTGCAATACTGTTGAACATCACGAAGTTCATTCGTCTCCCTTCTCCCCAATCTGTACCCAAGGGGTAATAAATATCTCCGGTTCCCTGAATAAAAATAGTCCCCCCTGGAGCCTTCACCTCCCCTCCTGTTATGGTTTCACCGGCTGTGAACGTAAGGTCAGCAAAACCTCCAAAGACGACATCAATATTATGTACCATCGCCATGGAAACTTCCATATCGGCAAGCCAAAAATACTTGATCGGGTTAAACTCAAAAACTGAAGTCATGTAATCGGGATGGATAAAATGATGGTTTACAGCCGTCCCATCTTCATTGATATTGCTGCCTATCAGCCATTCCCTCAAGGGTTTTCCATTGACCAATTGTGTAGATTCTAGATCACTGGGCCTCGCTGTGGCATTCAAGGTCAAAAAGATAAGCTTTTCCATCCATTTCGACTGTTGGGGATGTGCTGGCATCATCGCAGAGGCGACTGTCAGGATAAGCCCGTCCCAGGCATTTTCTTCTGACCCTGTATCCCCGGGGCTGATAATCTCCCCGTGGCGGTTACGGTAAGTTTTGATCTGCGGCAAACCTTTATCGTGCATGATCCATTCACACTCTACCCGAATCATTTTCAAGACCTCCATTTGGGTCTGGTCATCCAGCTTATCCCACATCATCCAACCGGCAAAGGCACTGTAACCAGCCCATAAAGCTGATTGCCACTCCCTGCCCCATCCGTTTTCAGTATTGGCCAAATGCGCATGCGCCAAACTTTTGATGAGCAGAATGGTCTTTTCTGCTGCCTCATGCTCTGAAACACCGACACTGGCAGGATCATATAATCCCAATCTCAGCGAAGCGGCAAGTGCTTCCGCCTCTGCTGCCACGGGACGCACCCTATGCTCCGAAATCCCCTTTAGGTCAAGATACCCGTGTTGGGAAAGCTCGGAAAATCCCCTTTCCTGCCACCAAGTCGTCAAGGCATACTTATTGGCATTCAATAGCAGCTTTCCTGCCAACTGCTGGGAGTCGGTCACCATTGATTTGCCTTCAAACCGCTTCCAATCAATCAACTTCACGTATTCGACTTCTGCTGCCGGAAAAATGCCGGCATTCATTTTCTGGTCTTGGGCGGACAAAGCCGTCACCCTTAAGCATAGCCATAGCCAAAACAAGCACTTGGTCGTATTCTCCATCATCGCGTAAGTTTCTTTATTCTTTTAATGCCTAATATTAACGATTTAGTCCTAAAGACCTACGCTCCGTTTGTACTTTTCAATTGCTATTTTCCCCGTTTGGTTCCTTCAAATATAAAATAACCCGCTATCTTTGACCCCTATAAACCTTTAAAAACAACACTACCATGCAGGTCAACGTCATCAACCAATCCAAGCATCCCCTACCCGAATACCAAACGGACCTTTCGGCAGGCCTCGACCTACGGGCCAACCTCGCCGAACCCATCACGTTAAAACCGTTGGAAAGGACCTTAGTGGGAACGGGTTTGTTTATGGAACTCCCTGCTGGTCACGAAGCTCAGATCCGTCCCCGTAGCGGACTGGCCTATAAGCATGGGATCACCGTGCTCAATTCACCGGGCACCATCGATGCGGATTACAGGGGCGAGATAAAAGTGCTTTTGGTGAACCTTTCCAACGCACCTTTCGAGATCAACGATGGCGAACGCATTGCCCAAATGGTGGTGGCCCGTCATGAGCAGATCCAATGGAAAGAAGCTGCCGAAGTATCGGAAACCCAACGGGGTGCTGGAGGTTTCGGCAGTACCGGCAAATCCTGATTTCGTTAAATTTCGTAAAATGGCTTTTGGGGAATGAACGAAAAAGGCCTTAATTTTGTACGTTTTGTCAGTAAGATGCCACATATCTTATTGATAATATCACCAGTTGGAAAGATAACATGCAAATAAAAACCTTCAAGCAATCACTACTCTTCCTGGCCATTGCCCTCCCCTTGGTGTTTTCGGCTCCTTCAGCCCATGCGCAGTTCAATATTTTTAAAGGTGCCAAAAAAGAACAGAAAGAAGCCGATATGGCGACCAGGCTGTTTATTGAAGGGGAAAAGCACATGATGCTGGAAGATTATGAAAAGGCCTATTTTTACTTTGACAAAGCCCACGACCTGACCCCTGAATCAGGAGCGGTGAATTTTAAGATGGCCGAGATCCTGGCCCGCGCCAACCAAAACGAAAAGGCGTTGGAGCACGGGCAAAAGGCCGTGGAAGCCGATCCGGAGAACAAGTATTACCACCTGCTCATTGCCGAAGTCTACACCAAGCAAAACCAACCAGAAAAGGCCGCCGAGATCCTGGAAACCCTGATCGAAAGTTCTGATGACAACAAACAGTACATCCTTGAACTGGCATCCCTTTACCTCTCCACCCAGCAATTTGACAAAGCCCTTATCGCCTTGGACAAGGCCGAGGAATATTACGGGGTGGTCGAGCAGCTCTCGGTACAAAAGCAGCGCATTTACCTGAAGCAGAACAATTTGGATGCTGCCATAAAAGAAGGCGAAAAGCTCATTCAGGCCAATCCCGGCAATTCCCGCTATGTCTTGGCCTTGGTGGAAATGCTCTTCAACAACAACCGTATTGACCAGGCCCTTGGGGTGGTCAATGCCTCACTGGAGGACTACCCCAACCAACCTGACCTTCACCTGGCCGCCTATACCCTTTACAAAAAGAAAGAAGCACTGGATGTCGCCCACGACCATTTGTTCACAGCATTCCAGAGCCCGGACCTGGAGGGCGAGATCAAGGCACAGACCTTTGGGGACATTATGCAGAAAGACCTTAAGACCAAAGAGCGTGAGTCCATGCTGGACAGTTTGGAAACCCTCATGGTCAAAACCAGTCCCAAAAGTGCCCCTGTATGGACCATTTTGGGAGACCGGGCCATGCAAAACCAACAACCTGCCAAAGCCTTGGAAAACTATCAGCAATCCATAGCGATCAATCCCCAAGACCCTAAGGTCCTGCAGGGAGTGATCAGCCTGATGTTTGAGCAGGGAAAAGATTTTGAGGAAATAGAAACTTATACGGCCTTGGGCACGGAGGAATTCCCCCAGAAACCGGAATTTTGGTTTTTTGACGGCACGGCAAAGCTTGCCATTAAAAAACACGAAGCCGCAGCCACCTCCCTGAAGCAAAGCCTTGAGCTCAATGACGGGACCAACAAACAATTGGACCTGATGGTCCTTGGCCAGCTGGGAGATACCTACCATGCCCTTAAAAAAGAGGACAAGGCTTTTGAGGCTTATGACAAGGTTTTGGAGATTTCACCAGAAGATGAGCACGTTCTGAACAATTACGCTTATTTTTTGTCGTTGGAAAAAAGGGACTTGGACAAGGCCTTGGACATGTCATCTAAACTGGTCAGACGATTTCCGGACAATGCCACCTATCTGGACACACATGCTTGGGTACTTTTTCAAAAAAAGTCTTACCAAGAAGCGGAAAAATATATGAAAAAGGCCCTGGAATTAGAAGAAAGTCCCAGTGGGGTAATGCTAGAGCATTATGGGGACATCCTTTTTCACTTGGGAGATAAGTCCGGCGCCTTGGAATACTGGGAAAAAGCCGCTGGCAAAAGCGATGTATCCGAGGAGCTTGATCAAAAAATAAAGGACAAGAAATACTATGAATAAACACTTTTTACGAAGCCTTTTAGCATGTGTTTTACTTTTGGCAGGGTGTGCCAAAAAGACCAAGATCTATTCTTCGGACGAAGCCATGAAGGAGTTTACGCCCTCCTATTTTGACTTTGAATACCTGAGCGCCAAAGCCCGCGTGGCCATGGAAGAAGAAAACGGCAAGACTACCCGGGGAACGCTGAACCTGCGGGCCAAGCGGGACAGCATCATTTGGTTCAGCATCAGTCCGGGCTTGGGCATCGAAGCCGCAAGGGGCATGATCACGCGCGAAGACATCAAGGTCATCGACCGCATCAACAATAAGGACATCAATTTGACCTTTGATCAGTTCCAAAATACCTATGGCCTAAAACTCTCCTTGGACCTGTTCCAGAATGTGCTCTTTGCCAATATCCCCTATGGTGTCAGCTACAGGGACAGGCTGATCCGAGTGGGAAAGACGTTTGAGCTTACCCAGCGGCGGGACGGCATCACCTACGAATCGGTGATCGGCGTCCAGCACGGTAAAGTAACCGAGCTGACCACGGCTTCCCGGTTTCACAAAGGAAAACTTTCCGCCAGCTATCCGGAATTCGAAGACCTGGATGGCCAGCCCTATGCTTATAAGATCCTGTTGAAGTTATTGATGGAAAATGCTTCTTCCGATGTCCAATCAACCTTGGTCAATTTGGAATTCAACAAAGTGGAACTCCAGGATACCCCATTGTCATTTCCTTACAATTTCTGATCTATGAAATACCTTCTGGCGCTCGCTTTTTTGTTCACCTTTACTTGGATGGTCCTTCCTGAACAGGGAAGCCTGATGGCCCAAACCTCCAAGTCCAGGGCCCAGCTTGAAAAGGAAAAAGCTGAAGTTCTCCAACGCCTGAAGGAGTTTGACGAGATTCTAAAAAAGACCTCTGCCAGAAAGAAAAATACGATCAGTGAGCTGAATTTGGTCAGTAAACAGCTGGAAACGCGCGTCAGTTTTATCCAAACCCTGAACAATGAAGTCGCCCTTCTCAACAAAGAAATCAAGGAAACCAATACCCTTATCGGCTCGCTGGAGCAGGACTTGGAAACCTTAAAGGAAGAATATGCCCAAATGGTCTATGTCTCGGCCAAACTCAACAGTGGCGTCACCATCCTTACCTTTATTTTCAGCTCTTCCACGTTTAAGCAGCTGTACATGCGGATCAGGTACCTGAAACAGTACAGCGATGCGCGGGAAAAGCAGGTCGAGCAAATTGAAAAAGTAAGTGCAGACCTCAGGCAGCAACAGGAAAAACTGGAAAAACAAAAAGCCGACAAACAAGCGGCGCTCCAGGAAGAACAGAGCCAGAAAAAAGAACTTGACCAGCTCAAGCAAGAGCAACAGTCCATTGTCAATACCTTATCCAACAAGGAAGAGGAAATCCGCAAGGACATTGCCGAGACCAAAAAGCAGCAGGAAGAGTTGAACCGATTGATCAGAAAGGTCATTGAAGAAGAGATCAGGAGAGCAGAAGCAGAAGCCAAAAAAGCGAATACCAAAACCACCAAATCGGCTTCCAGCAGCATGCCGATGACCCCGGAAGCAGCAGCCCTTTCCAGCTCTTTTGCCAGCAATCGGGGAAAATTACCCTGGCCGGTAGCCAGTGGGTTTGTTTCGGAATCCTATGGAGACCATCCCCACCCTACCCTGAAAGGCATCATGATCACCAATGACGGCATCGACATCCAGACCAATCCAGATGAAACTGTCCGGGCAGTCTTCGATGGCGTGGTGACCAAAGTATCCACTATTCCAGGCATGGGAGGCACGATCATCATCCGTCACGGCGAATACTACACCATGTACAGCAGGCTGCAGACCATTTCGGTAAAATCCGGCCAAACCGTCAAGGCAAATGACAAAATCGGCGAGGTCGCCACCGGCAGTGACGGGGTATCCGAAGTGCATTTCCAAACGTGGAAGGGACTGCAAAAAATGAACCCATCTTCTTGGCTAGCAGGGAAATAGCACAGTGCAGTAACAAAGGATCAATCGCAACACTGGAGGGAAAACGCCTTTCCTCCAGCATCCATATCCACCACCGGCACAGGTGAAAAAGATCTTTCACCTTTTAGCCTCCCTTTAGGCAATTCATCACTATCTGTAAGCATTTCTACGATAATATGAGTATCTTTACAAAAAAGATATTGAAAAAAACAAGAACTGTGTTCGATTCCTTTGTGTTAGTAAGACACAGTTATATATTTGTACCGATTTAAAACTTAAATACGCTTATCATGACTACATTGGGTTTCATTCAGAATATAGGAGGTGGTTCCTTGGTTGTTATCATCTTGGTTGTCATCCTTCTATTCGGAGCAAAACGAATCCCTGAGCTGGCTCGCGGGCTGGGCAGAGGCATCAAAGAATTCAAGGATGCCACCAAAGAGATTCAGGATGACATCGAAGATGGCATCAAGGGAGACAGTAAAAAGAAAAGTTAAAAAAATAACCACCATTGGAAAAATTCCATTCTTTCGACGAAATAAAACGCTCGCTTGAAAATAAAGAAACAGATTGTAAAGCGATCGTCCATTATTATCTCAAGAACATTCAAACGAAGGCGCATCTCAACGCCTTCGTTGAAGTTTATGAGCAGTCCGCTTTGGAGCAAGCTGAAAAAGTGGACCAAAAAATCAAGGCAGGCACAGCCGGAAAGCTGGCAGGAATGGTCATCGGTATCAAGGATGTCCTTTGCTATGCTGACCACGAAGTCAATGCCTCCAGTAAAATCTTAGAGGGATTCCAATCCCAATTTACCGCCACCGCCGTTCAAAAGCTCATCGATGAAGATGCCATCATTATCGGTCGTCTAAACTGTGATGAGTTTGGCATGGGATCCTCCAATGAAAATACCGTCCATGGGAAAGTCCTTAACGCCCTGGACGAAGGGCGGGTACCGGGAGGATCTTCCGGAGGCTCTGCCGTGGCCGTGCAGGCCAACCTCTGCACTACCTCTCTTGGTACGGACACGGGAGGTTCTGTCCGCCAACCTGCAGCCTTTACCGGCCTGGTCGGCATCAAACCTACCTATTCCAGGGTTTCGCGCTTTGGACTGATCGCCTATGCTTCGTCTTTTGACACCATTGGTGTATTCTCTACCAATGTAAAGGACAATGCCCTGGTACTGGAAGTCATCGCAGGCCAAGACGATAACGACAGCACCGTTTCCCGAAAGGCAGTGCCCCATTATTCCGAGCAGCTTCAACTGGACCGTCCAGTAAAAGTGGCTTACCTGAAAGAAACCATTGAATCAGAGGCCCTGCAACCGGCCATCAAGGAACACACCCTTGACATCCTCGATAAGCTCAAGGAAGAAGGCCATCAAGTAGAAGAGGTTGATTTCCCGCTACTTGAATATGTCCTTCCTACTTATTATATTTTAACCACTGCAGAAGCCAGTTCAAACCTTTCCCGATTTGACGGCGTTAAATATGGGTACCGGACACCCAACGCCCACAACTTGGAAAGCATGTACAAGCTCACCCGCTCCGAAGGATTTGGAGAGGAAGTGAAAAGGAGAATAATGCTGGGAACGTTTGTTTTGAGTGCCAGTTATTACGATGCTTATTTCACCAAAGCCCAAAAAGTAAGGCGACTGATCAAAGAGTTCACGGAAGATTTGTTGAACAAATTTGACTATATTGTCTTACCGACCACGCCTTCTACAGCGTTTAAGTTTGGTGAGCACAGCGACGATCCTGTAGCCATGTACTTGGAAGACCTTTACACTGTACAAGCGTCAGTGTCAGGGGTGCCGGCGATTTCCATTCCCAATGGAAAAGATGAAAATGGCCTTCCGATCGGGCTGCAAGTCATCACCAACTCCTTCAAGGAGGCAGAGCTTTATGCTTTTGCAGATTATTTAATGAAGATTAAGAAATAAAAACATATACCTGTCATGAGCAACTGGAAATTACTTACACTCCTATCACCGATGATATTCTGTGTGGCGATTGCCAGTGCCCAAAATCAGGGAGAGAATGGTTTCATTGCTGCTGAAGAAGAGGTTATCCAGCCCACTTACCATTACGAATTTATTCCTGACTTCACCTACGATGAGGTGGATCAGCGGGTAAAAAAGATGGATACGGGCATGCCTTTCGAGCTGAATGAAACCATTTTTGCTTTTATCAATTACTTTACGGTCAGAAACCGGGAGTACTCCAAGATGACCTTGGCCAGAAAAGAGATCTATTTCCCTCTTTTCGAAAAAGAGCTCAAGGAACATGACATGCCGGAGGAAATCAAGTACTTGGCGATCATCGAATCAGGACTTAACCCAAAGGCAAAATCCCGCGTGGGTGCCATGGGGCTTTGGCAATTTATGCCGGCCACAGGGCGGGTTTACGACCTGCACGTCACTAGGGATGTTGACGACCGCATGGATCCCGAGCTGGCCACTGAAGCGGCTTGTCGCTACTTGAAATCCCTGCACCGAATGTTCGATGATTGGGAATTGGCCCTGGCCGCCTATAACTGTGGACCGGGAAATGTACGGAAGGCCATCAGGAGATCCGGCGGAAAGCGAACCTTTTGGGGAATTTACAATTGGCTACCGCGGGAAACCAGGGGATATATTCCGCAATTCCAGGCCATCATGTACGTGTTCAATTATGCCGATGAACACAACCTCATTTTGGAGGACGGCACCTTCCCTATCGCACATGAAAAGGTGAGGTTTGACCAAGAATTGGACCTTAAGCGTTTGGCAGATATCAGTGGCACCTGTTTGGAAGAGTTGGAGTTTTTAAACCCTGCTATCCAAAACAGTAAAATCCCTGCCAGCTCCAATTATTACGCCCTTCGCGTACCCAAAGCCAAAGCGGATTACATCGCCTCCAATGTCCACTGGATGATGGACAGCATTAACCTGCAAGAAGAGCGATTGCTGGCCGAGCAGAAGACGGCAGCACCCAAAGAAAAAGAGCCTGAAAAGATTATCTATAAAGTAAGACGGGGTGATGCATTAGGCAAAATCGCCAGACTGTATGGTACCACTGTGGCTGACCTCAAAACGTGGAACGGGCTCTATTCCAATAACATCAAAATTGGACAACACCTGACCATCTACCAAGATGGCGATGCCTTCACCAGGAACCTGGCGGCGGACAATCCCAGTCAGCAGGATGCCACTTTTGTCAAAGGCAGCCCCAAAACTTATGTTGTCCAACCCGGAGACTCCCTTTGGCTCATCGCCAACAAACTCGATGGCGTGACCATTGAAGAAATCAAGCGACTCAACAAACTAAGCAATAACAAAATCAAACCTGGCCAGAAGCTTATCATTGGTTAATTCTGAATACAACTAAATATTTAGTAGTTTGTTTCCGACTGCCGTTCATTTTTTATAAATTGTACACGGTCACGTTTTAAATCCCATTACAATGAAAAAGAAAAACAGTTTGATCCTGGCCCTATTCCTCTTTGCCACAGGCATTTTGGTAAGCTGTCAGGATGGTGAAAACGGCAATAATTCCAATAAACCCAAAGCCAGGGGAGCCAGCGGAGAAATCCTATTGGTCATTGACTCCCTAAAGTACAAAGGTCCCGTGGGAGATGCCTTGAAAAATGTTTTTGAAGAGGACATCAAGGGCCTTGTCCGTCAAGAGACCCTATTTGACATGCGGAAAGTAGATCCTAGGTCCATGACTCGGATACTGAAAATGGCCTATAACATTGTCTATGTCACCACTTTCGACGACAAGAAGCCCGGCAGCCGCATGATCAGCAACCAGTTTAGTCCAGCATCCAAGGAAAAAGCCGCAGCGGATCCTTCTCTGTTCATGTTGAGGAACGAAGATGAATTTGCCCAAGGTCAGGAAGTGGTCTATCTTTTTGGAAACAGCGAAGAAGAATTGATCAACAACCTGCGCAAAAACAAAAACAAACTTCAAAATCTCTTCGAAGTGAGGGAGAGAAACCGCTTAGGCGAAGCCATTTTGGCGCGTACCAGCGGCAAAGTACAATCCGAAGGAGAAGAAATTCTGGGCTTGGAGCTGACCGTTCCAGCCTCTTATCAATTTGTAAAAGAAGAGGAAAACTTTCTTTGGGCCAGACAGCCCACGCCCACCACAGAGCGGGCAGACATCAGCCTGATCTTTTACCAGACCGATTATACTTCCGAAGAGCAGGTATTCCCAGAGAACATCATCAAGCTGCGGGATGAAATCCTGAAAACCCGTGTCTTTGGTGATCCTGAAAAGCCAAATTCCTATTTGGAAACGGAAAAGCAGATCGTCCCTGCCTTCAGAAACATGCAAATCGACGGCCATTATGCTATCGAAATGAGGGGACAATGGAAAACCCATTCCATCAGTATGGGCGGGTCTTTTGTGTCCTACACGGTAGTGGATGAAACCAATGGAAAACTCTATTATTTGGAAGGATTTTTATACTATCCAAATGAAACCCATAAAAAGGCCCTTCGGGAAATAGAAGCTATCTTGATGGCCACCAAATTCCCAGAGGACACGCAAAATTAAATCCAATATATAGCTTAACAATGGCGATTAAAATCAGAAAAGAAGATGCTTTGGGTTACCATTCCCAGGGCAGTCCGGGAAAAATCGAGGTCGTTCCGACAAAACCACTCTCCAGCCAGTTAGACCTGGCCTTAGCCTATTCACCTGGAGTGGCAGAACCTTGTTTGGAAATCGCCAAGCAAAAAGAAAACGTTTACAAGTATACCGCAAAGGGCAACCTTGTGGCCGTAATTTCCAACGGCACCGCCGTTTTGGGACTGGGGGATATCGGCCCTGAGGCAGGTAAACCTGTCATGGAAGGAAAAGGAGTTCTTTTCAAAAAATTTGCGGGCATTGATGTTTTCGATATAGAAATCGACGAAAAAGATCCCCAAAAGCTCATCCAGATCATAAAATCCCTCGAACCTACCTTTGGGGGAATCAACCTGGAGGACATCAAGGCCCCTGAGTGCTTTGAGATCGAGCAGGCCCTCAAGCAACAGATGAAAATTCCTGTCATGCACGATGACCAGCATGGCACGGCCATCATCTCGGGAGCAGCTTTGCTAAATGCCCTTGAAATCGTCGGCAAAAAGATCGAGGAAATCCGCTTGGTCGTTTGTGGGGCCGGTGCCGCGGCAGTTTCCTGCACCCGTTTTTACATGTCCCTTGGGGTAAAAAGGGAAAACCTCGTCATGGTCGATATAGAAGGGGTCATCCGCTCCGATAGACCAGACCTCGATGATATTCGAAAAGAATTTTCCACTTCCAGGGAATCGCTTCACACCCTTTCTGATGCCATGAAAGGAGCAGACGTATTTTTAGGTCTTTCGGCAGGAAATATTGTTTCTCCTGAGCAAATCAAATCCATGGCCGAAAACCCCATTGTTTTCGCCTTGGCCAATCCACATCCGGAGATCGACTACGACCTGGCCACCGCTACCCGGGAAGATCTTATCATGGCCACGGGCAGATCCGATTTCCCCAACCAGGTAAACAATGTACTGGGCTTTCCATACATCTTCAGGGGAGCCCTTGACGTGAGGGCCACTGCCATCAACGAAGAAATGAAACTGGCCACCGCCCATGCCATTGCCAAGCTGGCCAAGGAACCGGTTCCTGAGATCGTCAACAAAGCCTATGGAGATGACCAATTGGGTTTTGGCAGAAATTACCTGATCCCTAAACCACTGGATCCAAGGCTGATCACCACCATCGCCCCTGCTGTAGCCAAAACGGCCATGGATACCGGTGTCGCCCAAACGGCGATAACCGACTGGGAAACCTACGAACTGGAACTTCAGGAGAGGATCGGCATCGATCAGCGTTTGATGTCCAGGGTCATTGCCCGTGCCAAGAAGCATCCAAAGCGGGTCGTATTTGCAGAAGCCGACAACACCAAAATACTGAAAGCCGCTCAGCTCATCAACGACGAGCGTATCTGTGATCCCATCCTATTGGGCAATAGGGAAACCATTCTCAAGCTTATCGAGGAACATTCTCTGGACTTGAGCAATGTACCGATCATCGATCCCTATGAAGAGCCCGAAAGGCTGGAAAAATTCGGAAACCTTCTTTACAATAAGCGCCAGCGTAAAGGGTTGACTCCTTTTGAAGCCCAGAAGCTGATGCGTGACCGGACCTATTTCGGTGCCATGATGGTGGAGACCGGAGAAGCCGATGCCCTGATATCAGGCCTTACCAAGGACTATCCCAAAACCATCCTGCCCGCCCTGCACGTCATCGGTGTAAAAAAAGATGTGGATCGGGTCGCAGGGATGTACATCATGAATTCGGACAAAGGCCCTTATTTCTTTGCCGACACCACCGTAAACGTGGATCCCACTGCGGACCAAATTGTGGAAATCATTGGACTGACCGCTGATGCCGTGAAGTTCTTTGACTTGGAGCCAAAGGTGGCCGTTCTCTCCTACTCCAACTTCGGTTCGGCAAAAGGAAACACGCCTACCAAGACGGCCCTGGCCACCGCCAAGGCCAAGGAAAAATTCCCGGACCTGATCATCGAAGGGGAAATGCAGGCCAATGTGGCCATCAATGAGGCCATTCAAAAGGAAAATTATCCTTTCAGTGCCCTGGCCAATAAAAAAGCCAACACCCTGATCTTTCCCAACCTCAGTTCGGGGAACATTGCCTACAAACTGTTGGCCGAAATCGGCAATGCCGAAGCCATCGGTCCGGTGCTATTGGGAATGAACAAACCTGTTCATATCCTGCAGCTGGGCAGTTCGATCCGGGAAATCATCAATATGGTAGCCATTGCAGTAGTGGATGCCCAAAGCCATGACAATATATGATTGATTATTTAAAAGGGAAACTGGTCTTCAAGGACCCTACTTTTGTAATTATTGACATAAATGGGGTCGGATATCATGTCAAAGTATCCTTAAACACCTATTCACAGATCAAGGATGAGGAGCACATCAAGCTCCTCACCCACCTTCACATCAAGGAAGACGCCCACACGCTCTATGGGTTCAAGGAGGAAATGGAAAAGCGGTTGTTCCTTTTGCTGATTTCCATTTCGGGGGTCGGGCCTAACACCGGCTTGATGATCCTTTCTTCCCTTTCCGGAGGGGAGCTGGAGACGGCCATATCACAGGAAGATCATAAGACCATACAACGTGTCAAAGGCGTGGGGGCCAAAACTGCCCAGCGGATTGTGTTGGAACTTAAGGATAAGATCAACAAGGAAAACCTGGCCGAACCACAGGTGGTTTCTGGAGGGTTTATCCAACAGCAGCAACACCTCAAAGAAGAAGCTTTGCAAGCGTTGATCACGCTTGGATTTACCAAGGCCATGGCCGAAAAAAATATTGCATCGGTTTTGAAAAAAAGCGGCTCAGAAATTTCATTGGAAGAATTAATTAAGGCATCTTTAAGGTCAACCTAATTACTAGGAAGTTTGACTATTGTTGGATCATATTTTTTAAAGAGCAGTAACTACCCAAAAAACTTTTCAGCAACACTATCGCTGTTGTTGGCAGTTTTTCTATTGTTTGGTTGGCAGGCTGCTCAAGCACAAGGCGTCTCTTCGGACAGTATTCCAAGCAAGCTGGATTCTCTTGAAGAGCGAAGGGCTCTGCCATCTTTTCTTTTATGGGACAATTACCGTACCAATCCCCTCTACCCCAATCAAAGTCCACTGGATTATCGGAGCTCCCCATTTTACAACCAGTCTCCCCAAGAGCAGCAAGTGGAAATCGAATTGGATTCCACGTTGCAATATCGGGTGTACGACCGGTTGGATTCCACCGATATCAATCCCGGTTACACCTTTGATTTTGAAGAGTTTTCCAAGATTCAGGAACTGAGGATGCGCCAGCAATATTGGCGTGACCGCTCCAAGGGCATGTACGGGGAAAGTGCCGTCAGCGGCCGGGGATTGATCCCTCCCATTACCATGAGCCCGACCTTTGACCGCCTCTTTGGGGGCAGTGATATCAATATCGTACCAACCGGCTATATCAACCTGGACTTTGGCGGCATTTTCAGGCGCATTGACAACCCATCCATTCCCATCCGCCAGCAGCAAAACGGTGGGTTTAACTTCGATCAGCAGATCCAGATGAGCGTCAATGGCAATTTGGGAGAAAAGATGTCCATCAATGCCAACTTTGACAGCAACAATTCATTTGACTTTCAAAACCAGCTAAAGGTCGAATACAGGGGCTTTGAGGAAGATATCATCAAGAGCATCGAAATCGGAAATGTCAGCATGCCTGTCCAAAACAGCCTGATCCAAGGTTCCCAAAACCTCTTTGGGGTAAAGACCCAGCTTCAGTTTGGCAAGCTCTTTATGACCGCAGTGGCCTCCACTCAGCGGGGCCAACGGGATGAAATCGTCATTGAAGGCAACGGGCAGGGACGACCTTTCGAACTCAGGGCATCTGAATACGATGACAACAGGCACTTTTTCCTGGCCCACTTTTTCCGCGACAACTACGAACGCTGGCTTCGGGGACTTCCCCAGGTCCTTTCCGGCGTAAATGTCACCCGGGTAGAAGTCTATATTATGAACAGGGCAAACAATACCGAAACCCTTAGAAACTTTACGGCATTCATGGACCTTGGGGAAGGTGAAAGGATCTTTCGCCCGGGCAATCCCAATATCGGATCCGGCACCCCCGGGAGTCCGGCCTCCAATGATGCCAATGACCTCTTCGACAACCTGACCGCCAATCCCAACTTCCGCCCTTATGATCAGGCTTCCAACCAGATCGAAAGTGGCCTGGAACTGGTCAAAGGAACCGACTTCGTACAGGTAAACGGGGCCAGAAAACTCGCTGAAAATGAATACACCTTTCACCGGGAACTTGGCTACCTAAGCCTGAACAGGAAAATCCTGAACGACGAAGTGGTGGCCGTTTCCTTTGAATACACCTATAATGGCCAAGCCTATAAGGTCGGGGAAATGTCTGAAGACTACCAAAACCGCCCAGAATCCGATGTGCTGTTCCTAAAGCTCCTGCGCCCTGCCCGGATCAATACCAACGTCCCCACTTGGGACCTGATGATGAAAAACGTCTACAGCTTCAATGCCAACCAAATCCAAAAGGAAGGCTTTCAGCTGCAGGTGATCTACCGGGATGACCGCACGGGATTGGATAACCCCAGTCTGCTAGAAGGCCAGCAGGTCAAGGATGTCCCCTTGATCCGGCTGATGGGGCTGGACAACCTCAATCCCCAGAATGATCCGGCTCCAGACGGGAATTTTGATTTTGTACCGGGCCTGACCATATTGCCCGAAAAGGGCATGTTGATCTTTCCCAAGCTGGAACCCTTTGGCCAGACACTTGCCGACAATTTCCTGCCCAACGAAGAGAGTCTGAAGGATAAGTTTGTCTATGACACCCTCTACCGTACGACCAAGGCAGATGCTGAGCTGGTCACCCGGCTGAACAAATACTATATCAAAGGCAGTCTGACGGCAGGGTCCTCCTCGGAGATCATGCTTCCCGGACTAAATATTTCCGAAGGATCCGTCATCGTGAATGCCGGCAATATTCCACTTACCGAAGGAGTTGACTACACGGTGGATTATAATATTGGCAGGGTGGTGATCATCAATGAGGGAATTTTGGCCTCGGGCAAAAGAATCTCGATCAGCTTTGAAAAAGCGGATTTGGTCTCCTTTCAGACCAGAAGTCTCTTGGGGACGCGCTTCGACTATATCTTTAACGACAACTTGACCCTTGGCGGTACTTTCCTATACCTGAACGAGCGTCCAAACATCACCCGGATCAGTACTGGAAGCGAAACCATCAAAAACAGCCTTTGGGGCTTGGACGTAAACTACAGCGAAAAATCCAGATGGCTGACCAAGCTGGCAGATGCCCTGCCCTTTACGGACACGAAAGACGAATCATTGGTGACCTTCAGCGGTGAATTTGCCCACCTGATCCCCGGCACTTCCAACCAAGTGGACGGAGAAGGCGCTTCCTACATCGACGACTTCGAAACCGCCGTCACGCCCTTCAGCCTGGGCGGCAGCCCCCAAAGCTGGAAGCTCTCTTCCACACCAAAGACCGAGGACAACCGGTTTGACATGAGCATGATGACCGAAGACCAGCTGGGCAGTGCCTACCGAAGGGCCCGGCTCGCTTGGTACAATATTGACAATGTATTTTATAGGCGCAGTGGCCAAGGAGTGCCGGAAAACATTACCGACGAAGACCGCCAAAACTACTATGTAAAGTCCTTCTCGCCCCAGGAAATCTTTGAAGGCCGCGATCAGGATGCCATCGTCCTGCCGGAGCCCTTATTTGACCTGGCATACTATCCTTCCGAAAGGGGCATGTACAACTATAATCCCAACTTGAACAACGAAGGACTCCTCCCCAATCCCGAGGACAATTATGGCGGGATCTCCAGGGTCATCACCTCGGATGTGGATTTTGATCGTACCAATATTGAATACATCGAATTTTGGATGCTGGATCCCTTTATTTCAGGCCCCAATGGCCGGGTGCTGGACGGTGTCTTTAACGAAAACAATACGACCGGGGGAAAATTGGTCTTTAACTTGGGTGAAATCTCCGAAGACGTCATGAAAGATGGGCGTCAGGCATTTGAGAACGGCCTTCCGAAGGATGGTGACCCTTCGGAAACCACAGAAAATGAGTGGGGCCGCGTCACCAACCAGCAATACCTGACGCCAGGGTTTGACAATTCTCCTGAATCCCGTGCCTTTCAGGATGTAGGCCTGGATGGACTGAGCAGTGAGCAAGAAGTGGATTACTTCCAGGACCGATTCCTGAGCCGGTTAAACGTCAACGCTGATGCATATGCGCGAATCGAAGCTGATCCATCCGGAGATACCTTCCAATATTACCTCGGAGATGAACTTGACCAGCAAAACATAAAGATCCAGGAGCGGTACAAGTATTTCAATGGCATGGAAAACAACACGCCCATTTCGGCCAATTCCAACCAAGCTTATACGGCCTCAGGCTCTAACAAACCTGATAATGAAGACCTTAATGGTGACAACACCATAAACGAGGTCGAAAACTACTACGAGTACGAAATCGACCTCGAACCGGGAGGGCTGGAAGTCGGAAGAAACCACGTGGTCGGAAAATCCACAAGGAATGTCAACGGGCAAGACATTACTTGGTACCAATTCCGTATCCCTGTCCGGCAACCAGACAAGGTACAGGGAGATATTTCTGGCTTCAAGTCCCTCCGATTTATCCGTACCTACCTCACCGACTTCGAGCAGCCCGTGGTATTGAGGATGGCGCAGTTCCGGATGGTCGGCAGCCAATGGCGTACCTTCCGCGAGTCACTTTATGAGCGAGGGCTTTTTGAAGTACCCGAGCCCGATGTGTCCAACATGACCGTGGGCGTCGTCAACATCGAGGAAAATGGCCAAGGAAATTCCCGGCAAAGTCCCTACGTGCTTCCTCCGGGAATCAACCGTGACCGGGACAATACTTCCACAGTAGAGCGACAGCTCAATGAACAGTCGCTCAGCTTGTGCATAGACAACCTGCAAAGCCGTGATGCCAGGGCGGTGTTCAAAAACAGTAACCTGGATTTGGTACAGTATGGAAGGCTCAAAATGTTTTTCCATGCGGACAGTGAGGATGCTCTTGATGGTGAACTGACGGCTTTCTTAAGGCTCGGCACCGATTATACGGACAATTATTACGAGATCGAAGTACCGCTAAACATTACACCAAAAGGAACCCGCGATCCCAACCAAATCTGGCCAAGTGCCAATGAAATAGACATCGCCATTGAGGAGATCGTCGGGGTGAAATCTGCCAGGGACAATAGCCAGCACCCCCAAAACCTCCCCTATACCGAACAGATCCGCCAATATAATGTAACGGTGGTGGGACGGCCGGAACTGAATTATGTCCAAGGGCTGATGATCGGTGTCCGAAACCCTGCATCTACCGGAAGTGCCAGCAAATCGATCTGTGTATGGGCCAATGAACTGAGAGTGGTTGACTTCAACAAGTCCAACGGGTGGGCGGCCAATGCGCGGCTGAATGCCAAAATCGCCGATGTGGCCACCATTTCCAGTAGTATCCGTCATAATACCTTTGGCTTTGGCGGATTGGAAACGCGACTTTCCGAAAGATCTCGGGAATCCACCACCCGGTATGATGTTTCGGCAAATGTCCAAGTGGACAGGATACTTCCTGAAGGCCTCAATGTCAGCATTCCGATGTATGTCAGCATGGAAAACAGCACGACCAAACCACAGTTCGATCCGCTAAACCCGGATGTTCCCTTTGAATTGGCCCTGCGTAAATTCCGGACCAATTCGGAGCGGGAAGCCTATCGCGACCTGGTGCTCGACCAAGTGAAACGCCGAAACATCAGTTTCTCAAATGTGCGAAAACTGCCCAATGAAAAGAAGCAAAAAAACCACCTATACGATCTGTCAAACTTCTCATTTTCCTACGCCTATGGCCTGGTAAAACAGAGTAATATCAACACCGAGGATTATACCTATGAATCCTATCGGGGCAATATTTCCTATAATTATGCGCCCAATCCTGTCGTCGTGGAACCGTTTAAAAACTGGGGGATTTTCAGTAGTCCCTACCTTCAACTGATGCGGGATTTCAATCTCAACCTTGCGCCGAGCCAGATCACCGCAAGCTTGGACGTGGACCGAAAATTCATGCGTACCCAATACCGCAATGACCAATTGACCACCGAGGGAGTGGATCCGCTCTTCCAAAAGAGCTTCTACATCAACCGCTTTTTTGGCCTTAATTGGGACCTAACCAAGAACTTGAGCTTTGACTACCGGGCCAGTGTCAATGCCATTGTGGACGAACCCGAAGGAGACCTCGATACGGAAACCAAACAAGATTCGGTCAAAAGCAACGTCAAAAAACTGGGTCGCCCCACGAATTACAACCATTCCTTCATTGCCAACTACACGTTGCCGCTGGACAAGGTGCCGGCACTGGATTGGATAAGTGCAGATTTCAGGTATGAAGCCACTTACAGCTGGCTTACAGGGTCCATCGGCCAGCGCGACACGTTGGGGAATGTCATCCAAAACACCAGAAACAGGACACTAAACGGAAAGCTGGACTTTGTGAGCCTTTATAACAAATCCGCCAAACTACGTGCCCTGAACGCTCCAAAGCGGCCAAGTATTCCTGGCCAGAGGGGAAATCAGCAGGACAGCATCATCACGGATGGCTTTGGCAACGGCCTGCTTAAATTTGCCATGATGCTCAAAGAAATCTCAGGACAATACTCCATTACCGAGGGCACCTTTTTACCTGGATATATGGAAAATACAGGGCTTTTTGGACTGGACAGGAGCTTTATGAACCCAGGTCTTGGCTTTTTATTTGGCAGTCAAAATGCCAGCATCCGGCATGACCTGGCCGACAGGGGCGTCATGGCGCCCAGCTCGGAGCTCACCCAGGCCTTCAGGCAAAACCAAGTAAAAAACCTGCAGATTCAAGCCATGTTGGAACCGACGCGGGATTTCAGGATCACCTTGGACATGAGGAAAAGGGAAACGGGCCAGTACAGCGAAATTTTCCGGAAGGAAAGTGGTACCGATAGCGACTACCTCTCGGTAAATCCAAACCGGCTGGGAGCCTATAACATTACCTATAACATGATCAAGACCACCTTTGCCAAGGATGATGCCGATAACAACTCCCCCCTATTCGATGATTTTGAGTCCTACCGGTCCGTCATCAAGGGACGACTCGATGCGATCAATCCCGGAGGAGAATACAATATCAACGGTCAAGATGTATTGGTGCCGGCGTTTTTGGCAGCCTATAGTGGCAAATCCCCACAAGAAATCTCTCTAAACCCATTTCCAAAGTTTCCTTTGCCCAATTGGCGAGTGGAATATCGTGGACTTTCTAGATTGTCATGGTTTGAGGAAAACTTCAGTTCCATTAACCTGACGCATAACTATACTTCCACTTATGATGTCAGCAACTTCTCTTCTTCCTTGCTGTACCAAAACGGCCTAGAGCTGTACAACAAACTTGAAAATTATCCTGCGGCCAGCATGACCGATGAATATGGCAGTTATATTCCGGTATTTATCCTTAACCAGGTGGTGCTTTCCGAGCGGTTTGGCCCTTTCTTGGGCGTGGACATCCTGACCAAAAACAGGATGAACATATCCTTTGAGTTCAATAAGGAAAGGGCGATAGGACTGAACTTCTCCAACGCCCAGGTGACCGAACAGAAAAGTAAGGATTTCAGGTTTGAGCTGGGCTACACCAAATCCGGAGTCAAGATACCGTTCAAAATTCAAGGACAACAGGAAATACTGGACAATGACCTTGAAATAAGGGTCAGCACCAGTATCGTGGACACCCAAACCCTCCAACGGAAACTGGAGGAAGGCAGCACCATTACCAATGGCAATGTCAACTTACAGATAAGGCCAAGCCTAGGCTATATCATCAACCAAAACCTAAAAATCACCTTCTACTTTGACAGGACCGTAAATGATCCACGGATTACCACGGCCTATCGAAGAAGTTCCACCGCTTTTGGAGGCCAATTGCGATTTAATTTGGGCCAATAGGTTTTATGATTTGTCGAAAGCTTGTATTTTTGGCTTTACTTAATCCTAAATATAACATATGGACTTCCCTAAAGACTTAAAGTACACAAAAGACCACGAGTGGGTAAAAATCGAAGGCGAAACCGCTACCATTGGCATTACGGAATTTGCCCAAAGAGAATTGGGTGATATCGTTTACGTGGAAGTAGAAACTGTCGGTGAAACTATTGAGACCGGAGAAGTGTTCGGTACAGTAGAGGCGGTAAAAACCGTATCGGACCTATTCATGCCTTTAAATGGTGAAATCACTGAATTCAATGAAGAGCTGGAAGGTTCTCCTGAGCTGGTCAATGATTCACCTTATGAAGACGGTTGGATGATCAAGGTCAAATTGGAAGGAGCACTTCCTGACGACCTCCTGTCCGCCGAAGCTTACGCCGAACTGGTTGGTGAATAAGCAGCACTTTAGCGAAAGACTACTGCCGGCGATCATTTGGTCAGGCATTTTACTATGGTTGGTCCTTTCACCAGGCAACAAGCTGCCGGACGTACCGAAAGTACCGGGCATGGACAAAATTGGCCATTTTGGTCTATTTGCAGGACTGCTCTTCTTTTGGAACAGGGTTTGGAACCATTCCCAAAAGCCGTTTAGCAAAAAAATATTTATTACTAATTATTTAGTTTTAGGAATTATTTTTGCTATATTGGTAGAATGGTTACAGTTATTGGCTCCCCACAGGACTTTTGACTTGTGGGATATCGCCGCTAACCTGTTAGGCAGTGCAGTCGGTACCATTTGTTTTTATATTTTATATAAGAAGAAAAGTAAGCTTGTATAAGTAAAAATAAATGGTTAGAATTGTTATCGCTAAGAAGCAAAGAATTATTAACCTTTATATGAAGTATTAAACTATGGAAGCTAAAAAGACACCAAAAGCTGATTTGAGCAAGAAGTCAGGAATGTTCCTGAACTTGGGGCTTCTTGTCAGCGTTGGTCTTACGCTGTTTGCTTTCGAGTACAAAACGTACGAATCAGGAGAGCTGATGGATCTAGGAACAGTGGAAGACGATTTCGAGGAATTATTAGATATTCCTATTACGGAACAACCACCACCGCCACCACCACCAGTAGAACAGCCAATCATCGAAGAGATTCCTGATGAAGTAGAAATCGAAGAGAAGATCGAAGTGAATTTCGATGTGGAAGTGCAAGAGGAAACCGTGATCAAAGAAGTCGTTATTGCGGATGCTCCTGTAGAAGAGAAAGCTGAAGAAATCTTTGACGTGGTAGAAACCATGCCTACTCCTCCCGGAGGAATGGAAGGTTGGAATAAGTACCTGAGCAAAAACCTTAAATACCCAACCCAAGCACGTAGGATGGGGATCGAAGGAACTGTATATGTAGTATTCGTGGTAAATACGGATGGTTCTATTCAAGATGTGGGTATCCTAAGAGGTATCGGAGGTGGCTGTGATGAAGAAGCCATGCGCGTAGTACGAAATGCACCTAAATGGGAGCCCGGTAAACAAAGGGGACGTCCAGTAAGGGTAAAAATGAGACTACCGATTCGATTCAAGCTAAGCTAATCGATCGAACAATTTATAAAAAAAGGGCTGTCATTAATTTGACAGCCCTTTTTTCATCCCCTCCCACTTTTTTCACCTACCCCAAAACCCTCATTTTGGAACCGAAGGCTGAAAGTCTTTTACGGATCAAGCAATATTTCTGGGGAGAACGAATTTTGACATGGTCTTATGAAATAGAATTTCATTCCGTTAAAATGATGGACTTCCTCAATAGGGCAAATGCTTTTAAAAAATGTTCCTATTTGCATGTATATCTGCCGTTCCTACGGAACTTACCCTTTTGTCTGTAATCATTTTTGGTGCAGGTTGTCACCTGCACCTTCTATATGCCCCTCCGCCAAGGGCGGATTAGGCAAGGTGCTCAGTTGCCAGCTCATATTCAGGGTTTAACCTCAACCGAGCCAACCACTATACATGAGCAGATCGCCGTGACGGCTTGTATGATCCAAATCAACAAATCATTCTTTCAGCCTATTCCGCCATTCGGCACAATAGGCTACTGCGGTTTCCTATGTGCAAATCGGGGCAAAGTGCCAGCAGCACGATAAATTTTGTAACCTGCGGATTCATCCGCAGGAACTTAAGCACTCCTCAACTTCCCGAAGGAGTGCCAGGGGCACGGATGATAGCTCCTCTACACGAAATTAATACTAAAAGCATTTGACAAACCATCAGGGAAATCGCTTTTAGCCCCTTGAAGTTCTTTAATATAGGCTGACATCTCTTTACTAACAGTTTAAAAGTGTTTGCCTTGGGCTTCAGATGCCATAAATTATTCCTTTCAGGCTGAAAGCCCAGCTCAACACTTCGGTAAACACCGTCTTGGTGATCAATGGGATCAAGCCTCTTTTCCAGTGGATAAATGTTGTCATGTTCTTGTGAAAAAATATTTCACACCGATAAATGGTTTCCGCAATTGGCACTGAACGAATTGATTTACCATGGAAGAACCCAATGACTATAGATGTTTCCCCATCGGGCCAAGCATTGGGTGTGCTCCATACCAAAAACCTTGTGTTCATGGATGTTTCCTGAGCAGTGGGGATTCCCCATGAAGATAAAACCTAGTTCCCAGAAATATGGCTTGATCCACTTCCCCAACCTTCCCGCCTAATCCATTTTTGGCATGAAATATATTTAAACACCTAAATTATTAGTTTTTAAACTATTTATTTAGTATATTAAATATAATCATAACTTCAGATAATATGGAAGCCAAAAAAACACCAAAAGCAGATTTAAGAAAAAAGCGTGGTCTTTTCCTAAATATTGGCCTGCTGATCAGCACAGGACTGGCCCTAGCCGCCTTTGAGTTTAAATCCTACACGCTTATCACCGTACAGGATTATAATCTCAAACCTGACCCATTTGAGGGTATTCTCGATGTACCCATCACCCCCCATCAGGTTCCCAAGCCACCAAAGATCGAGCATCCGGAAATCAAGGAAGTCCCGAATGATAAGGATATCCAAGAAAAATTCGAGCCGATTCTGGATATAGCGATTCCGGAGGATCCCGTTGTCAATAGTCCTGCTCTTCCCACAGGACCTCCTTTAGCAGATACGGCTGACGAGGTCAAAGATTTTGCCGAACAGATGCCCACTCCTCCCGGTGGTATGGAAGGATGGGCACAATACCTCAGCGGCAACTTAACATACCCCAAACAGGCTGTCAGAATGGGAATAGAAGGGACGGTATTTTTGGTCTTTGTGGTCAACAAAGATGGATCGATCCAAGATGTGGAAATTTTACGGGGTGTAGGAGGTGGCTGTAGCGAAGAGGCCATTCGGGTATTGGAAAATGCCCCCGACTGGAAACCAGGCCTCCAAGGAGGACGGCCCGTGAGGGTAAAAATGCGGTTGCCCATTAAATTCAAACTAAATTAACTTCCGCCAACCTTAATTTCCGAGGCCGCTTACCGGGGTAAGCGGCCTCTTTTGTCATTTGATCCGGAATGAAGTGATCACCTCCACTGTTTTCGTATTACGGATCCTGCTAAAACCAAGAATAAATTTGATATTGGACGCCAATGTGCCTCAATAATGAATGACGATTTTCTTTATCGGGAACTAAATTAATGGTATTTTTGTCATCCTTTACGAAATGGGGCTGACCGGTTTTGACAGTAGGTGTGAAGACTGGGCTCGCATGTCGGGTGGAGCATGTACGCCCGCGAATAATTCATGCGATCTATAATTGGCGAATCTAATTACGCCATGGCTGCCTAATCAGACCCTCATAGGGACTGATACTGCTTAAAGGGTTGAGTTCGCAAGGCGAATTCCCCAGCCACATCCCGCGGCGCTCTGTCTTGGCAGCGCTGATCTTGGGGTGTCGACTTGCCAGGACTAGTATTGCTGATGCTATTAAGGCAGTGCGAAACTCAAATAGCTAAGCGTGACGGTAGCTGTGTCATCCAGCGGCCCAACGACGAAAACCCAATAGATGACTAAACATGTAGACGGTACGGTGTTTCCCTATCTGGACCAGGGTTCGACTCCCTGCAGCTCCACCCAATGAGAGTTAGACGATTTCTTCGTTTTTCTCTCATTTTTTTTAGAATTTAAATTACTGTTTATCTGGTAGATACAACCAACTAAAGCGTTAATTCTTCCGGTTCGATAACCTGTTTTTGAAAAACACAGTTTTTC